>ERZ857521.406-NODE-406-length-66882-cov-7.818382_pt1 | contig 66882 bp, 55 predicted proteins | sample MGYA00519701_ERZ857521 | MGnify/ENA primary metagenome ERZ857521 (study PRJEB31778, sample SAMEA3449346) | human gut metagenome | biome: human gut; feature: human-associated habitat; material: faeces | place: United Kingdom | collected 2010/2012 ...
AGAAGACATCCATCAACATCAAGCCGTGCAACATCGGCAGCAGCGAAGCGCACAATGGGCGGACAGCGGAATATCTCGCCAATATCCGCAATGAGAAATTTTACATCCGTACCGACCTCATGGCAGGAAACGAGACGTGGGTATCACCTGATTTCGGCGAAGCCACGCTCACCGACCGTTACAACCGTATTGCTGCGATAGTCAAGGAAAAGACTGGTCGGGCGATGCAGACCAAAGACCGTGAACGGGTGAATAAGAAAACTGGAAAGATTACTATAGTCCGTGGCAGCACTCCTCTGAAAGAGGGCGTGGTCGTCATCAAGGATGATACCACAATGGAGCAGTTGCGGCAATTTTGCGAGGTATGTAACCGACGTTGGGGGATAACAGCACTTCAAGTGTTCATCCACCGCGATGAGGGGCATTGCGCTACGCCTGGCGACACCGCCACATGGAAACCAAACCTGCATGCTCACATAGTGTGGGATTGGATGAACCACGATACGGGGAAGTCCTACAAGCTGGACGAGAAAGCCATGAGCGATATGCAGACCTTTTTGGCTGAATGCCTTGGCATGGAAAGGGGCATCTCGAAATCGGTTACGGGCAAGGAGCATTTGGAGCGGACAGACTTCATCATCGCCAAGCAGAAGCGCGAGGCGAAAAAGGCGGAAGTCGACAGGAAAGCCGCCCTTGCCGCAAAGGAGAAAGCTGATGCGGAACGCCAGTCAATCGAGGACGGCAACAAGGCAAAGGAACAATACAGCAATTCGCTTGACAACGAAATTGCCGTAAAGGAGAAACGGCTCAAAGACGAACGCAAAAACAAGGTTGACAGCATACTCGACAGCGTGGGGAGTCTTGTCGGTGTAGGCAAGTCCGTTGCGCTGGAAAAGGAAATAGCCAAGCTAAAGGCCGAGAACGAGCGTATCAGAAAAGCTTTTCCTATCGTCGTTAAGAACAATGTTGACAAAATTACAAAGGCATTGGTTGAGGAAAAAGAATATGTCAAAGCCGAGCGTGACAGGGTTATAGCACAAAACCGTTCACTCGTTATTGAGAGGAATAGGGCGATAAGGGTACTTCAAGAACAAAAGGACGGTGAGCGGCATCGCATTGACTTTGCCGTAAGCCGGGCCACGGCAGAGAAAAACAAGATCATCCACCAGTTGCAAGGTACACTGAAAACATATCGTGATATTCTGAATCTACTTGCACACGTCCTCTATAAGGCAAACGAGATGTTCAAACGGGCTGTAGATGCGATTATCCATTTTGGAACGGAACGGCATAAATCATTTTTCACATCATCCGAAGCCTCAGACATCAAGAGCGTAATGAAAGAATATGGAGAAACAACCGAATGTCATAAAGCGGTCGGCGAATGGCTTTGTGGCTACGCAGAACATAGACAACCATTTGACCAAATAAAGCATCGTCATACACTCAAAGAGGTAGATGATGTTGCAATGGGATTGTATGATGGAAAAATTAATAAAAGACAAAATAAAGGATTTAAAATATAATATATGCTTGAAATTATCATTTCAAAATTCAAAATAATAGTAGATAATTTTGGATATTATGAACATGAAACAACATTTCATTGTAAAAGATTACCGCTTGGGCAAGATTTTATGTCGTTTCATTCATATTTTGACTGATTTAAGCGACAAAGATGTAACTTTGCGGCATGAAACGGTGTGGACATTACATAATAACTTGGGTATGGTTTACCATACTTATTTTTTTCCTTTATGATATTATTGGGGTATTTGCAAATAATGATTTGGTGAGAGAAGAATCCGTAGACGGTTTTGCTCCATTATGGATTGACCTGGCATATAGTGCGTTGTTCTCGTTTTTCAGTATATTAGTCAGTGCTTTTATCATACGGAGTAACTTGTCAGGAAAGATAAAGCACAGACGTACAATGACGTTCGGCCTTATTCTGCTTGCATTCAATATGCTGTTAGCGATTCTTTTTGAAAAATGTATAATGGATATATTTTCCGAACCGATAGATGATGGCGACACGTGGGGAAACGCTTATTTTATGGGGCTGATATCATCAGTGGTGTCGTTGATTTTCACGGTCGATCATTATGTGAAAATGTCTGAAAAAAGACAACAGGAAAATGCTGACCTTCGGATGCAGCTTTTGAAAATGCAACTTAACCCCCATTTTGTGTTTAACAGTCTCAGCGCATTGGCATACCTAATTGAAACAAAGCCTAAATTAGCGGAGAAGTATGTAATAAGATTATCCAAGATTTACAGATATATTCTTGGATACATGGACACAGATACTGTAACAATCAAAGAGGCTATTGCTTTTGTAAGGAATTATGTCGCATTGTTGCAATTGAGGTATGAAAATATCGAGATGGAATTACCTGAGTTTGAATACGATGACAGCGAAAGCATTTTGCCGTTCAGCCTTCAAATATTGATTGAGAATGCTGTAAAGCACAATGCTCCTAATTCACACGAAAAACTTATAATCCGTATCAACAGGGAAGGAGATTATATTGTTGTCAGTAACAACATCCTGCATCGGCAAGACGAAGCCGATAATGACTGTGGACCTGGAGTAGGGTTGGCAAACCTAAGGGCACGTCATAAAACGAAACTCCACCGGGATATAATTGTCAAGAACGGTTCGGATAGTTTTAAAGTCTATATTCCAATAATAAAAGCAGAAAAATGAAAAAAGTCGTAATTATAGAAGACGAGTTGCTTAGTGCAACACGGTTGAGGAATAAGATACTTGACATAGACGATACATTGCAAGTTGACGGTCCGTTAAGGAGTGTCAAGGAAGTTGTCGATTACTTACAGTCGCATGACGACTACGACCTCGTTTTTTCTGACATACGTCTTCTTGACGGAAATGTATTCATGGCGTTTAGTTATGTTATGCCGTCATCGTTTGTCATATTCACTACCGCTTACGATGAATATGCCATGCAGGCCATTAAAAACAATGGGATAGACTATCTGTTGAAACCGATAGACGAAGACGAACTTCGCAAGGCTATAAATAAAGTCAAGCTGCGCCCGTCACCTCAGAATCTGTCAAGTATTGTCGCGGATGTTGGAAACAGGTATAAAGAACGTCTACTCGTTTATAAGGGCGACGACATGGTTTCGCTTGCAGTGTGCGACATCTTTTATTTTTGCAAGAATGAAGGCAACACAACGGTTATGGATAGTACGGGCAATACATATAAATTATCATCTACGATTCAAGAAATGGAAGATATGCTGAATCCTACCACTTTTTTCCGTTTGAACCGCAAATATCTCATTAATATAAAAGCGTTGAAAAAAGTCAGCACATTTTTCAACTCCAAACTTATTGTAAAACTTTACCACTGCCAAGATGAGCATATTATTGTCAGTAAAGAGAAAAGTTCACGATTGAAAGAATGGCTGAATATGTAAATTTATAAAAATGGTATTGCATAAATACTTGTTTATAGTGATTCTTTTTATATCTGCCCATTTTAAGTCAAATGCGCAGGATGAAGCGGTTTCGCGTAATATGCATTCCGCAGGAGTTAACGCGGCAATAACCTCAAGCGATACTTGGCAGCTTGAGGCTGCTTACCATTGGTTTCCGATACGCTATGTCGGCATTGGCGGCGGTATCGGCTATTGGAAACAGTTCAGCACGGATGCAGTTCCACAAGGCAAGTATTGGAGGGTGAACGAGAAATATCAATTGCCGTCTAATTTATATTTCCATCCGTCATTGCTGTTCTTTTCGCCTACGGTAGTGAAGGGAAGCGATTTTGCGGTCAGGCTATTTGCCGAGCCAGGATTGATGCTCGGTATTCCGTACGATAAAGTATGTATCGACGTTTGCTCGGATGAATACCTTATCCCTTATGCCTACAAATACGTCAGCAGCAACAAAGGCAACTGGTGTTTTTTCGATGCGCGGATTGGAGTTTCGGCAAAGATAGAACCGCTAAATATCTCTGTCGGTTATATTTTCTCTACGTTAGACGTTTATGCTATGCGCAGAAACATGGCGTATGAAAATCTTGCCTTCAGCAGCTTTTATCCAAAAGCAAAAGACGTTCATGGCGTATACATGACCGTTGCTTTTGATTTTTAACAAGTGACAATTAATGAACATAGCTGCACTTGTAAGAAAACAATTCCTTTAATTTTTAATAGTGAAAATAAACAGACGGCTGGAAATTTTTTCAATTGCAATAATGTCTGTTTTATATCTAAATATTTCCATTTCACTTCATTTATATGTCCAATTATGTTTGCCTTATTATATATTTGCGCTGTCTTTTGAAATCTCGATGTAAAAGGACTAATAATAATAGTAAAATTAAGCAAATATATCTATGGGACGGACAAGAAGATTATTTGTATCAACAATAGTGACAAGTCTCATTTCTGTAACTGCTTTAGCCCAATCCAAATTACACATTGACTTGGACTACCAATACAGTATGGGCATGTCTGAAAAATTCGCAGGAAATACTTATAGCAGAGGCTCATATAAGTTTGGTGGCAACTTGTTGCAAGTAGCCGCACGTTACGATGTTGCGATACAATGGTCTGTCGGCATAGGCATGGGATTGGCTCGTTATACCGAACCTGACTTTAATACATACCCAGTGTTTGCGACATTGCGCTATAAGCCCGTAAGAAAACTGCCACAGGCATATCTGTTTACTGATTTAGGCTATGGCCTGAAGTTGGCAGATGACAGCAATTCCGGCTTTTCAGGGAAATTAGGTGTTGGTTATACATGGATAATAATGCGACATTTCGGTTTGAATTTTCAAATTGCGTATGACCTAAAAAACTTTCGCGATATAACAACGGCTTATTATGACGAGGCTACAGATAAAACTGAATTTTACAAAAGCAATAGCACACGTCACTCTATTTCCTTTGGAATAGGCCTGACATTCTGATAGTGCTCAAAGTATAATTCAGACAGGCGGAGGTTAAATGTTTTACCTTCGCCTGTCTTATTATTAACACTTTTTCGTTTTAGAACGTGTCCACGTTAATACGCTGACCTTCATTTCAATAAAAACAACAACACCCAACTTTACATTTTAGGGTGTAAAATTGGGTGTTGTTGTCGTAAATCACTGATAATCAATATTGTCCGTGGAGCTGGAGGGAATCGAACCCTCGTCCAAACAGGGAAACCATACGCTTTCTACACGCTTATTCCGGCCTTCGGTTTTCGTGTCGTTGCAAGACCCGGACCACCAACAACGACCTTATCCCCTGAATTTTCATCATGCGCGCGGGGCCGAGCATGACTATTTCCGATTTAACCGCACCGCTTTACCGGAATGCTTCGGAACAACAGCTTCCGAGCGATGTCTCGTCCTGTCACCTTGTGACTGGATTAAGCCGATAATCTACTATGCTTCGATTAGGCAGCGAGAGCGTATTTGTTTTCGCCAGATAAATTTATGACTGCCGAGATTCAGGAGCCGACAGACTGCGCTCCGCGTGCTTACGTACCATTCCAACCCGCTGTCAAATCCAGTCAACCCCTTGACAACGTGCTTTTGGCACGAAGATATTTATGCAAAGATATGTCTTTTTCTGTTGACAGACAAGTGTATGCCTCTTGTTTTAACTTTTTTTATTCATTGTAGAATGGATTTATCGCGTCATGTATAGCTGTTGCCGTTTTTATGAAAGGTGGTCTTTCGGAATGTAAAAGGCCGTTAATTGGAACATAAAATGCGGTCTTTCGCAGTCTAATATGTGGCTTGTTGTAACGTGTTGTGTTTCAATGCATTATGACAGTGGCTGCTCGTGTGCCCGCTAAAGCTTGATTTTGGCGCTTCGACGGCTGCCGCGAGCGGATAGTGCGGGGTGTCTGTAATGAAAATAGTGGTGGTAAAAACGATTGTATTAAAATAAAATGTGCTATCTTTGCAACAATTTCGGATTTTTCATGTTATATATATTGATGGTATAATAACGGAAAAAGGCTGAAAAATAAAAGTGGACAGTTTGTATAGTTACGGTAGGGCTGATGTTGTGCGGGGGCACGACGCTATGGGTGCCATGCAAAGGGGAGTGAAGCGAGCGCTTGACTTTGTGGCCGCGCTTGTAGGTCTGATTGTACTCTCGCCGGCGTACATTGTAATCTATATAATGCTTAAAAGGCAGGGCAACGGTCCGGTGATATTCTCCCAAGAGCGGATTGGATATGGCGGAAAGCCGTTTACGATATACAAGTTCAGGACGTTGAGCGGTCGTGAGACCGAGCCGAGGCTTGTGGCAAGATGTGACGAAAGCAACTCCACCAGGACGGAGCGGTATCTGCGTGAACACCATCTTGACGAGCTGCCGCAGTTGTGGAACGTGCTCAGGGGAGACATGTCGTTCGTGGGGCCGCGCCCTGAGCGAAAGTTCTTCATTGATAAAATCACGGCCGTAGCTCCAGAGTATGAGCTTATATATAAGATGAGGCCAGGGCTTACGTCGGAAGCAACGTTGTACAACGGATATACGGACACGATGGAAAAGATGTTGACAAGGCTTAGGATGGATGTCAGTTATCTTGAACGTAGGTCATTGTGGCTCGATTTCCGTATAATAATCCGCACGGTGGCGAGCATGCTCAGAGGCAAGAAATTTTAGACGCAGCCTGGGCTTGGGCCAGAAAGTTTATAATTAATGGAATAATGTATTTTTATAATATGTATATAAGAAAATTCTTCATATTGGTTTTCATTGTGTTGTTGCTGCCGGTGTGTGCCGTAGCGCAATCTACGATGACTGACGAACAAGTGCTTGAATTCGTTGTGGAAGAGAATTCTTCCGGTACGTCCCAGTCGCAGATTGTGACAAAACTTATGCAGCGGGGCGTTGACATATCGCAGATTCGGCGTGTCAGGCAGAAATATGAGCGTATGGCCAATAACCAAGGCTTGGGCACAGTAAACTCGAATTCAAGCGCAACGGGCAACCGCATGCGTACCAATAACGGCAAGACCACTACCGGCAACCGTATGACAGGCGACTCCAAGCAGACGGTAACTCGTGCTACGGAAAAAGACATCCTGCCATCGTACAGACTGTCTGACGGACGTGAGAACGTGAACGAGGGCGTGTATGACGAGAGCAATGAGGACTGGCTGATGATGCGTGACGAACTGAACAACTTTATACCTGACACGGCTGCCATCGTTGAGAAGTATTTTGCCGACAAGGACAAGAAAGAGACAAAGGTGTTCGGCCGTGACATATTCAATAATAAAGACCTTACGTTCGAGCCGGATATGAACATCGCTACGCCACGGAATTACCGCCTCGGTCCTGGCGACGCTGTGTTTATAGACATTTATGGCGCTTCTCAGAAAACAATTGAGGGTACTGTGTCTCCAGACGGAACCGTGACGATTGAAGGCTACGGCCCGGTGCAGGTAGGAGGCTTGACCGTGGATGAGGCTAACGCAAGGCTGCGTTCCACTATCGGCTCGCGCTACAGTAGTTCGAAAATAAAACTGACCGTAGGCCAGACACGCACCATAATGGTAAACGTGATGGGTGAGGTCAATAATCCCGGAACATATACCCTGCCGGCGTTTGCCACAGTGTTCCATGCGCTTTATATGGCAGGAGGCACCAATGACCTCGGTACTTTGCGTAATATAAAAGTTTACCGTAACAACCGCTTGGTGTCAACCGTCGACATTTACGACTATATCCTTAACGGTAAGCTGACGGGTAATGTCCGCCTTACCGATAACGACGTTATTTCCGTAGGCCCGTATGATTGCCTGGTTAATATTACGGGAAAGGTAAAACGCCCGATGTTCTATGAAATGAAGAAGAACGAGAGCGTGGCAACGTTGCTCAAGTATGCCGGCGGATTTACGGGCGACGCATACAAGAAATCTGTAAGGTTGGTGCGTAAGACTGGCCGCGAATATTCCGTCTATAATGTGGACGAGTTTGATATGAGCGCGTTCCAGCTGGCTGATGCCGATTCCGTAAGCGTAGATTCCATCCTGGCGCGCTTCTCCAACATGGTTGAAATTAAGGGCGCCGTGTTCCGTCCCGGAATGTACCAGGTTGGCGGGAATATCACGAGCGTGCGCTCGCTGATAGAGCATGCCGACGGACTGAAGGAAGAAGCCTTTACCGCCCGTGCCGTAATGCACCGTATGAAGCCTGACCGTACGCTTGAAGTTATACCTGTTGACGTGGAAGGCATACTTGCCGGTACCGTGGCCGACGTGCCAATACAGAATAACGACGTGCTTTTCATTCCCACAAAGCAGGAAATGATGGAGGAACAGACTATAACCATACACGGTGAAGTGAATTATCCCGGTGTCTACAAATATGCTGATAACGAGACTCTTGAGGACTTTGTATTGCAGGCCGGAGGTCTTAAGCAGACGGCTTCTACTGTCAAGGTGGATGTATCGCGCCGTCTTGTCAACCCAAAAGCATTGACAACCGACTCGATAATAGCCCGCACATATACTTTCGCTCTTAAGGACGGATTCGTAATCGACGGCGAACCGGGCTTTAAGCTAATGCCGTTTGATGAGGTATACGTCCGAAAGAGCCCAGGTTTCTACAAACAGCAGAATGTAATTGTGGACGGTGAGGTGATGTTCAGCGGGACCTATACGTTATCTAAAAAGAATCAGCGCCTTAGCGACCTGATTAAAAGCGCAGGAGGCGTGAACGACCGTGCTTATGTGCCTGGGGCCCGGTTGGAGCGCAAACTTAACGATGCCGAGCGCAAGCGTATGGAGACCGTTTTGGAGATGGCAAGGGAACAGGCTCGGCAACTTCAAGTAGAGGCCGCCGCTCAGAACAAACAGATAGACCTGCAAAGTTCTGCTGCGTTGGAAAAATATGAAATACCTGAAACCTATTCGGTTGGTATTGAGCTTGACAAGGCTCTTGCCAACCCGGGTAGTGACGCAGACATTGTTCTGCGTGAAGGAGACCGTCTCGTTGTTCCTCAATATTCGGCTACGGTAAAAATCAATGGCGAGGTGATGTATCCCAACACCGTAGGTTTCCAGAAAGGCAAAAAGGTTAAATATTATATCAACCAAGCCGGCGGATTTAGTACCAAGGCAAAGAAAAGCCAGACATTCATCGTCTACATGAACGGCATGATAGGCAAGGTTAGCGAAGGCGCCAAGCCAAGGCCCGGCTGCGAGATATTCGTGCCACAGAAGAAGGTCAACACCATGTCAGTAGCAGAGAAACTGTCAATCGGAACATCTGCCGCCTCAATTGCGACGATGATAGCGACGGTGGCAAATTTGTTTAAGTAATTGTATTTGTACAAATTAGGGCAATATTTGTTTTCTGTATCATATCGGCACCAGGCGCATTATGAAAAAATAAACGAAATCATATTTTAGAAAAATAATATGAAGAATGAAGCATTATTATCAATTTTGATAACTACATATAATCGGGCAAAAGCTGTTGATTATCTTTTGGCTACTTTATTTGAGTATGAGCAAAAAGGTTTATTATTTAAAGTAATAGTAAGCGATGACGGATCAAGTGATAACACTAAAGATATAAGTTTAAAATGGAAAACACGTTTTAAAGATCTTAAGTATGTATTATTATGTAAAAACTGTGGGATGGATGCAAATTTTATAAATGCGTATGAAGCATGTGACACCCCATATTGTTGGTTGCTTGGAGATACGAGATGTGTTGATTTTGGAGGGTTAAAGAAAATAATAGACTTACTGTCTGAAAATGCATATGATGCATTGATTTTAAATTGTCATGACAATATGAAAATGCCTTCTAAAGTTTATTCGGACATAAATGTGTTAATGTCTGAACAGGGATGGCATATAACAAATAATTCGTCTTGTATTATTCCAACATTTTTTATAAATAAATCTTTATATCATAGATATATAGGAACAACTTTTTTACATATGGGGATATTTGTAGAGAATTTGTGCCTAAGAAATGATTTTAAGGTATTTTATCTTAATGATGTAAAAGTTCGAGGATTGGATGTTCCTGGATTTAAAAAAACAGGGTGGACGTGTCATCCTTTTCTTAATTTTGGCAAGCTGTGGTTCATTTATGTAATGTCGTTACCTAATCAAATAGATATTGATATTAAATGGAAGGTTTTAAAGGATCATAATAGGTATACTGGTTTATTTTCAGTGGTATCTGTTTTGTGTGGAAAAGCCAATTTTGGGGACGTATATTTAAAAAGTTATCGAGAGAATAGACGTTATGTTAAGTATGTTTCAGATATGTCTGTGTTTGTTTATGATATTCTTGTCAGAATTCCCTCTTTTATATGTAAATTGGCGAAATCTGCATATAAAAAAGTTGTGCTAAAATAGAATGGATGAGGAAAAAGTCATAAAGACGAAAAGAATAGCAAAGAATTCTGTATTGTTGTATGTACGACTGTTCTTTGCAATGCTATTAGGGCTTTATACATCTAGAGTCGCTCTTGACGTTTTAGGAGTACAAGATTTTGGTATATACAATCTTGTTGGAGGACTAATTATAGTCTTGAGTTTTGTTTGTAATTCTATGACGTTGGCTGTTAATCGTTTTTTGGCTTTTAATATAGGACTAGGTAATGATGATGGAACAAATGAGGTTTTTTCAATGGCTGTTAATATTCATGTCCTTATCGCGTTGGTTGTCATTTTTCTTGGGGAAACGGTTGGATTGTGGTTTATTAATACACAGCTAGTATTTCCTGTAGAAAAAATATTTGCAGCGAATTTAATATATCAATCATCAATATTTTCTTTTGCGTTGACTATAATAGGAACTCCATATAGTTCTGACATTATGGCACATGAGAAGATGGGAGTGTACGCTTTCATTGGAATAATTCAAAGTGTCATGAAGTTTGTTGCAGCATTTGCGTTATATTTTGTTTCATCAGATAAATTGGTGGTTTATGCATTGTTGATGACTACGCCTGCAATTATTTCTTTTTGTATTAATTATTTTTACGCAAAGAGAAATTTTATTGAGTCTTCATACAAATGGACGTGGTCAAAATCTTTATTTATAGAAATGTCGAAATTCGCAGGCCTAAGTACTTTTGGAAATATGGCTACAGCTGTAGTAAATCAAGGGCAGAGTATATTGTTAAATATTTTTTATGGACCAGCGTTAAATGCAGTACGTGGCTTGGCTATGCAAGTAAATAGTGCAATGAGCACTTTTGCCAATGGTATTTATACTGCAGTAAATCCACAGATAATAAAGTCTTATGCACAAAATGATAAAGACTATTTTAAACAGCTTGTATTTAACTCAACAACTTTTGCTTATTATTTGTTGTTTACTATTGTTTTACCTGTTTTTCTTGAAATAAATCCAATTCTTTCTATTTGGCTTAAAAATGTTCCTGAATATACAGTTGCCTTTGTTAGATTAATATTGATAAATTCGTTGGTTTACAATTTTGTTACACCTACATGGATGGCATTGCAGGCTACAGGGCATATAGCTCGCATACATCTTGTTACTGGTAGTATAAATTTGATGAATCTTTTAATTACTTACGTTTTATGGAAATTATATAGGTTTGAGCCTTATACTATTATCATTGTGAATGTATTAGTTAGTGCAGTGATGCAGGTTGCTTCCATAATAATACAAAGGCAGCAGTTAAGTATAAATATAGTTGTCTATTTCAAGGAAGTATTGCTTAAGGTCATCATATCTACTATTGTGGCTGTTATTATACCTTTATTTGTATATTTAAATATGGAAGAAGGTTTTTTACGCTTTTTTATTATTTTCTTTGTGTCTATTATATGTTGTTTTACTTCATTTTATTTCATTGGAATTAGTAGCAATGTAAGGGCTTTTTTAAGGAGGACGTTTATAAATATATTGGTGAAGAAAACATTTATTCAAATATGAAAAAGTGATTTTATATTAGTCTTGTCTGATTTTGTCAACAGAAAATTGAAGGATTAATGTGATTTTATATAAAAAACAATTATACTTATTGTAAACATAAATTTATAAAGAATGATGGATAATTTGAAAGTAAAAAATAATGTTTCCGTCAAACAAATTGACTTGGGTAAGGCAATAAAAGTAATATCTATGAATTTGAAAACTTATTTGGTAGTTTTGCCGATAGTTTTTGTTTTATCATGTTTCTTGATTTTATGTGTTCCAAGATATTACATATGTGATGTTTCTTTGGCGCCAGAACTTAGTAACTCGTCAAGTTTGAGTGGGGGAATGGCAAATATTGCATCGTCTTTTGGTTTTGATTTATCTGGAAACTTAGCATCTGGTGATGCCATTTCTCCTGAATTATATCCAGATTTAATGGGATCAACAAATTTTATAGTAAGTCTTTTTCCTATAATAATTAAGACAAATGAAGGACGGTCATATTCATACTATGAGTATCTTCAAAATCATCAAGAATTTCCTTGGTGGGATAAGATTAGAGGAGCAGTGGCTAAATTATTTGAGGAAAAAGATACAACTGTCTTTAGTCGCAAGGGAGAAATAAATCCATTCAGATTGTCAAAGAAGCAGCAGGATATAGTTCAGACGATAACTGGAAAGATTTTATGTAGTGTAGATAAAAAGACAAGTGTAATATCTATAAGTGTGGAAGACCAAGATCCGTTGGTTTGTGCTACTATTGCAGATTCAGTGAGGGTAAAATTGCAGCAGTTTATAACAGAGTATAGAACAAATAAAGCACGTAACGATTTGCGACAGACTAAAAAATTGTATGTTGAAGCTAAGATTGAATATGATAAGGCAAGACAAAGATATGCTTCATTTTCAGATTCAAACCAGGAGCTAGTGCTTGAATCGTTTAGGGCAAAGCAGGAGAATCTTGAAAATGAAATGCAGTTACGTTATAATATTTACAGCTCATTAACCACGCAATTACAACTTGCACAAGCCAAGGTACAGGAGAGGACGCCGGCTTTTACAACCTTAAAGTGTGCTACAGTGCCAATAAAACCGGCTGGACCTAAACGCATGATTTTTGTTGCAGTTATGACATCTTTGGCTTTTGTTGTTATTACGGTGTATAAATATGCGAAGTCCGAATAGGTTTTATAATTGAGATAAGATAATAAGTGGAATCAATACTATTTGCCATATTGATATTAGTTTGCATTTTGTCTTTACTGGAAGATAAAATGCAAAGATACAATCGTACTGTTTATATGATGTTGACGGTTGTGTTAATATTGTTGGCGGGTTTTAGGGAAATTGGTGCTGATCGTGATTCAGAGAATTATGAATATTTTTTCAATAACTATGACTCTCCAGAAATTTCATTTGCAGTAGAATATTCTTATATATTTTTGTCTCATATTTTTAATTTTATATCTAATGATGTACATTCAATATTCCTTTTTTATGCAATTATTGGAGTGTCCCTTAAAATGATCGCTTTTCGTAGGATATCTGGAGTGTGGTTTTTGCCTGTTGCTGTATATTTGGGATATTATTATTTACTTCATGATCTTACGCAAATGCGTGCGTCGATAGTTTCTGGTTTGACGTTGTGTTCAATTCCATTTATCTATAACGGTCAAAGGAAGATAGCCATGGGCTTATTATTATTAGGTTGTTTTTTTCATTATTCAGCAATAGCTTTGTTGCCGATAGCTTTTATTAGTCGAAAGGAAATGAGTGGACGTGAGCGTTGGATTTGGGCTGCAATCGTTCCGTTTGGTTATTTGGCATATTTTGCACAAGTGAATATAATGACACAAATACAAATACCATACATCACTGAAAAATTGGAAATTTATGAGACCTTGCGTGATAAAGGAATTGCAGGAGATGAAATAAATGTGTTTAATCTTGTTTTTATAGTTAAATGTGTAATATATTTTTATGTATTGTTTTTTTACGATACAATAGCTTTAAAAAATAAGTATTTGCCAATAATTATGAGGATTATGGGGCTTTCTATATTTGTGTACCTTTTTTTTGCGCAATTTCCAATATTGTCAATAAGACTAAGCGAGTTGTATGGCATTGTGCAAATTTTGGTTTATACATATATTTTTTATACGATCAGGCCTCAATGGGCAGGTTTATCTATTGTGTGCATGCTTTCAATAACTCTATTTATAATTTATGTTTTTGTTCAAAAAATATTTGAGGCGTCTTAGGTATTATGGCTTTTGTTTTTATAAACCAATGTTGTTTAGCTTATGAAAGAATCTGATAGTATTTCAATAATAGTAGTTTTTTACAATCCGTCAAAGATTCAGATAAAATGTATTGAACGTTTATCAGACATATATTTCGGTGTAATTGTAGATAATTCTCCAAAACCGATTATTAATTCTGACAGATTTGGTAAATTTGATTATATATATAATAATGCAAATTTAGGTATAGCAAAGGCGCAAAATATTGGTTTGCAAAGGGTGCTAAGTCACAAAAATGTTAGTTTCATAGTTTTTCTTGATCAAGATAGTGTAGTACCTGATAACTATCCTCGAGATATTGTTAATGAATATTTGCGAGTTTATTCACAAAAACAAAATTTAGCAGCATTAGGGCCCATGTTGACTGATGGAATTTCTGATATTGCATATGCTTCAAAAATTCATAAAATAAGATATTTGGCTCCAGATTTGATTTTTAAGCGAAATATTATATCTTCAGGTTGTTGTATAAGTAGGGTTGTGCTTGAAGATGTAGGAATGTTTGAAGAAAATCTTTTTATTGATTTGGTTGATAGTGAATGGTGTTGGCGGGCTGGAGCAAAAGGGTATGTATGTTGTATATCAACAAAAATATCTATTGTGCATTCAATCGGAAAGAAACGTATTCGTATAGGTCCAATTAATGATATAGTATCAGTACCATTTAGGTATTTTTACCAATATAGGAATTATATTTGGATGTTACGAAGAAAATACGTTCCAAAAAAATGGAAGTTTTTTGTTGGCGTTAAATATATGTTTAGGTTAATTTATGTACCATTGTTAACCGAAAATGGATTTGAGTCTTGTAAATTTATGCTTAAAGGAATTTTTTATGGATTAGTTTCCAAATGAAAATCATAAACAATGAAAAAAATAGCTATATTTTGTGTTAATTATAATTCTTATGAGTTTTTGGATTCTTTCCTGTGCTCTGTTGATAAGGCTGCCAAATATGCTGGTGATGTCTCCGTAAGCGTATTTGTTGCCGATAACACAGAAAGGAATATAAAGGCAATATCGACCAATGTGCATAACATCAATTTGATAATATTTGCATACAATGAAAATCTTGGGTATTTTGGAGCTGTTGGTCGTATGATGTGTGATGTGCCTGTTGAAGATTTTGATTATGTAATAATAAGTAATGTGGATATAATGATTGAGCAAGATGCATTGGCTAAACTGGTTAGCAAGTATGATAGGAATAATACAGTCGGTTGGATTGCTCCACAAATATACTCTGAGGATGAACACCGTGACAGAAATCCGAAGATAATGGCTCGTTACTCTTTGCGAAGATTGAGGATGTTGCGGTTGATGTTCAAATATCCTTTGCTTAATTCTATTTATAAGAAAACATTGTATCAGCGGAAAAAATATCAGGTTCACGCTCCTGGTGAAATTTATAGCGGCCACGGTTCATTCATCATTCTAACTAAAGAGTATTTCAAAAGGTGTGGTATAATAGATTATCCAGTATTTCTTTTTGGGGAAGAGATATATTTGGCAGAGAAATGTCGTGTCAATGGTTTGACTGTGTATTATGATCCTGAGATAAAGGTTGTTGATAGGGAACATGCTTCAACCTCTAAGATGCCGTCGAGGTTTTACACCAAATGCAATGTTGAGGCCTTGTCATATATAATAAGGGCATTCTATCGTTGAATGTCCTTATTGTTTTCTTCATTTTTCATTATGCAGAGGCTTCGTGTTCCCGTAAATACGCTGTCGAACGATATCCACTTCCCGTCGGCGCTACATCGTGGGTGAAGGTCACATGACCAATGTTTGTAAATTGTGGGTGATGCAAATTTCTTGTAACTCCTTACATTTGCCATCAGTTTCACTTTATCCGTCTTTACGTTAACCTTGTAAAGTCTTGCATGGCGATATTTGTCAGGGTAAGTGTCAACGATAAATTCATCGTTGTTTATGAAATGGTGATGTCCGTCAGAGTTGAGTGTGGGATAACCGCATCTTTTGTATTTTTTCATATCTGGGGTGAAAAAATACACATGTGAGTCAATGTTGTCAATTCTGCAGTAGGCTATTATTCCGTTTGCGGAGTTCCAACAATAGTGTGACACCATCCCGTCTGTTGGTGATAAAAAAATTTTTTTCGTATCTCTATCAAATACTATTAATCGTGTTTTACGTCTTACTCCTTTATACCATCTATGCAAAAATGAAATGTATCTGTTATCTGGAGAAATTTCTGTGTGTGTTACAAAGTGCATAGCATCGTCCATGTCACTTTCTGGTTTAATTGAAGCTATACTTTCCAAGTCAATGAGTAATGTTCTCTTATTTTCTTTTAGATCAATCAGGAAAAGTCCACTTTTAGACGGTTTAAATTCATCAAGGTATGAATCGCCATCTTTATAAATATATCCATAACCAGGCATCATTTGTTGGAGCCTTTCATAACTGAATGTTGTGGCGTAACGGCCATTGGAGCTTACTGTGTCTATCGGCCAGTTGATAAGTCTGTCCTTTCCTGTCGTTATGTTTGTTATTTGTGATTTTACGGTTTCTCCGTCGACAACATTGTATATACAATTACAATCGTCAATCCATTGTAGGCGACAACCTTTATGGTAATTCCATGACTTTGTTTCGCCAATTTTTTTCCATGAGTTAAATTCTTGGCCTTCCCAATAGCCAACTTCTAGTACATCGTCTTTTGTTGGCATATGTAATGGTATTGTTAATCGATTTGAAAGTATGCGGCTGTTATCGCTGTTGAAGGGGTTTAGATCGTGAAAACCGAAAAAACAATCTTTATGTACTATAGGAATAGAACAAAATTTTGATTCGTAGTTAGGCAACAGATCGTAGAATCCTTGGTATATGTTCCTTATTATGTTTTTTAAGACATAATTGTTTTTTACTCTTTTATAAACGAAAGATTCAAATTTGTTCATTTTATTATATTCTAAAATCAATATTTAGAACGTATTAAAGTGTGTTTTATTATGTCTGTCGTGAAGTTATGTAAAAGCAGTCGTTTTCACGTCATCCTATCATAGGTTTGAATATTTTGTTTATTACCAACATCTTTTATGTGGAATATTTGTATCATATTTTATCGCAAATAGCAGCATTTATTGTTTAAAAGCATGGTGTAAATTATTTTTTTGTTAGTATGTATCAATAGCATTTTATTAAAGTATATAGTTTTTATTTCGTTTATAGGCTTTATTGGCAGTTATGGTTTTCATCTTTCTGCAAAATTGATGTGGTGTTTGTAATATGTTTTGAATATGTAAAAGCGAAAATTTGTTATATGATTGTTCTGTTGTAAAAGGTGGCTTTTGGTGTTGCAATATGTGGCATATTGGATGTTGAAAGACCGTCTTTCGTATTGCGATTGATGATGTTTTACAAATGCTTGTATGTTATTGAGTTGGATTATAATGGTTTAATTGTGTTAATTTAGTTAAATTGCAAATAAAATATATAGATTTAGTGGTGGAAAAGCATCATCTATCTATATTTTTCCTATCTTTGTGAAGAATTTATCATCTCATAAATATTTATTTGAGATGAATTTTTTGAAAAACAAATAATTAAAAACAATCGACCATGAAACACAATGTGTTTATCAAAGCAGTAATGTTGCTTTTTGCAGTTATTACGTTTGTGTCTTGCGAAAAGTTCAATGAGGATGAAGTTGTTGAAAATAAAGAGGCTAACAGTACTTTGATTGTGCGTACAAGGGCGGCGGCGAATGACGGTACTGAAAGTGGAACGGAAAGTATAATCAGTTATCCTATAAATATATACGTATTTGACGAAAGCAATGAATGTGTGGCGGTTTCGACGCTTTCATCTGCGGATGATGAGTTATCATTGAAGTTACCGGAGGGTATGTATGAAGTTTGTGCCGTGGCTGGAGCTTCTGCTGACTCGTATGAACTTCCGACACAAGAAACCGCGACTAAGGAAACTGTATTGACGTTGAAAGATGGACAGAAGCATGGTGATTTGATGACGGCGAACAATACTGTAACATTGGAATACGGAGGAACGAATACTTTGACTTTGGCGCTTGAGAGAAAGGTGATGTTGATAGAGTCTGTTACGATAAATAATGTGCCTGCAAGCGTAAGCAATGTTTCGGTAAGTATTCATCCGCTAAAAGCGAATTTATTGCTTGACGGTAGTTATTCTGGTGAAAATGGAACAAGTAAGATTGAGTTGACCAAAGATGTAGACGGTTCGACATGGAAGAATACAGATGGCGTATATTTGTTGGAGGCAGTTGGACGGCCAACGGTAGAGGTGACGTTTACAATAAATGGTGAAACTGTGAGCTATTCATATACATGCGATAGAGAGCTGAAGGCAAATCATAAGGTTTTTATTACCGGCACATTTACCGGTGACGGAATCGAGATGACAGGCTCAATATCAGGTGTTGAGTGGGCTGAAGATGAGGAAATCGTGTTCGATTTCGGTGGCATGGAGTCTGGGGAGACGGATGATAATGGTGAAGAAGACGGTGGTGAAACAGTATCTGGCCAGGCACCAACAGTAGGTTCATTATATGAAGATTCCTATGTGCTGAAGTCAGAGAATACGGGTGATAAAACTGTTGTAACGTTGATGTCTACAACATATAAAAATGCTTTAACTTATACAAAAGATGATCAAGAATCAATGAAAACAGCTATTGATGCAGGACTTAAAGAAATAGGCGCAGCAAATGTTGATGGCTGGAGATTGCCATCTAAGGATGAACTTGTATATATAGGTGAAAATATTGATGTTATAAATACTAACCTTACATCAAATGGGAAAGAAGAATTTAAATTGCAGTCAGGAACTAATAATATTTATACTTTTTTCTTTCTAACAGATGATAATCAAATAAGTACTTATAATATAGTAAATCAAAAGGAGTTTCCTAATCCAACAAGTGGAAAATCAAGTCTTTATCTTTGCGCATTTGCAACAGTGTCTTTCGCAAATTAATCTGATTAGAATAAACTAAAAATGCCGCTTTCAATTTGAATGTGGCATTTTTGTTTTTATGTATATTTATGTCTTATACTGATAACGGATTTATTCCTAACTAAACGATTTTCATTAGAAAAGAACGGTAAATGGATTTTTTTGTGTAAGTTTGCAAATTAAATACTAACGTGGCGATAATGGGAGATAATTTAACACCTTTATTGGGCATGTCGCTTGCAGAACTTAAGGATGTGGCCAAGCAGCTTGGAATGCCTGCGTTTACTGGTGGGCAAATGGCTAAATGGCTTTACGTAAAGCATGTACGTTCTGTCGATGACATGACCGATATATCGAAAGCGAACCGAGAAAAGCTGAAAGGTCTATACACAATAGGATGTATGACGCCTGTTGATGTTCAAAAGTCGAAGGACGGAACGGTAAAATACCTGTTTCCGACGATAAGCGGTAAGTTTGTCGAGACGGTGTATATACCTGATAACGACCGGGCCACGCTGTGTGTGTCATCACAAGTCGGGTGCAAGATGAACTGTCTGTTCTGTCAAACAGGAAAACAGGGTTTTGAAGGAAACCTGACTGTCTGCGATATATTAAATCAGATATATTCAGTGCCAGAGCGTGACACCTTGACCAATATTGTATTTATGGGGCAGGGGGAGCCGATGGATAATCTCGACAATGTTTTGCGGGCTACTGAGGCATTGACGTCGGATTGGGGATACGCATGGAGCCCTAAACGAATAACAGTTAGCAGTGTGGGTGTCAAGAATAAGTTGCGCCGCTTTATAGAGGAAAGCGACTGCCATTTGGCAATAAGCCTGCATTCGCCCATACATGAGCAGCGCGCCATGCTTATGCCTGCCGAGAAGGCTATGCCGATAACCGAAGTTGTTGACATGTTGCGTAATTACGATTTCAGCCATCAGCGCCGATTGTCGTTTGAGTATATCGTGTTCGGAGGTTTAAACGATTCACCCATGCATGCACGTGAAATAGTGAAGCTGTTGAACGGTCTTGACTGCCGTATCAATTTAATACGTTTCCACCAGATACCTGGAGTAGACCTGCATGGAGCTGATGACAAGCGAATGGAGGCTTTACGAGATTATCTTACTGGACATGGCATATTCACGACTATAAGGGCCAGCCGCGGGCAAGACATTTATGCGGCATGTGGTTTGTTGAGTACGGCCAGGAAGGAGGCCGGCGGCAGCCTATGAAGTTTTTGGCGGCATGTGTTGCCGTAATGGCGGTAATGCTTTGTTCGTGTGGAGACGGGCATGGTTCGATGCTGCCCAAAAGTGGTGGGCGTCCGTATGAAGTTCTCGTGCTTTCAACAGGAGACGGCAACGCTTCAGGAATGATTAATAGCATTCTTTCACGGGATGTTGACGGTTTGCCCCAACCTGAACCCTTGTTTGACGTGTCGTTGACCGACAGCATACATTTCAACCAGGTTGCAAAGTTGGCACGAATTATCATTATCGTGAATGTTGATTCAGGTCTATTCACCATGACGGGAATCAGGTACGAGAAGAATGTGTGGGCGAGGCCACAGGTGGTTGTGTACATTAATACTCCATCATGTAATGAATTGCAGACTGTGCTGCCAGATATGGCGAATGGGCTTGTCAACCTGCTTGGGCGCTTTGAGCTTAATGCCAGCATGTCGTTACTTACGGCGGGCAGCAATGCAAATGCCGGGGCAATGGTTGACTCGATGTTCGGATGTGCGTTAAAGGTACCGGCCGACATGAAGGCCTTTAAGCGTGGCAATAGCTTTATATGGGTTTCGGACAACGCACCAGGCGGAATGCAGAACATCTGTGTGTACTCGTATCCTGGAGTGGAACTTTCGGCACAAAGGGCGTTATATGTGCGCGATAGTGTCATGAAGGAGAACATACAAGGCGAACGGCCCGGCAGCTATATGCGCACATTGGCGTTGACTGTCAAGAGCGGAACAGCCGTGGAACATGGGCGTACGGTGATGATAACACGGGGGTTGTGGGAGATGGAAGGTGATGCAATGGGCGGACCGTTCGTGTCTCATTCCATCGTAGATTCCTCACTGCGCAGGATTATAGTTGCCGAGGGGTTTGTTTATGCCCCAGGGATGAAGAAACGTAACCTGCTAAGGCAGTTGGAAGCGTCGCTATATACATTGAAGCTAAGTAAATGAACATGTTAAATATGACACGGACCGAGTTCGGCGGTATAAAGCATAAAAGTCTTATGTGCCGACGGTCACGACAATTTTAATTACAAAATAATCAGATATGGAAAACAGAAAAATACGTGTCGCCATCACTCACGGCGACACCAATGGCGTAGGTTATGAGGTTATATTCAAGACGTTTGCCGAACCTGCCATGCTTGATATGTGCATCCCCATTATATATGGTTCGCCAAAAGTCGCCGCGTATCATCGTAATGCGCTTGGCATACAGGCCAATTTTACGATAATAAGTTCTGCCGCTGAGGCTCATAGCGGCAAGCTGAATCTCCTTACTACGTTTGATGAAGAGGTAAAGGTTGACCTTGGCCAGCCTTCAAAGGAAGCAGGAGTTGCTTCGTTGAAGGCGTTGGACCGTGCTATGGAAGACTATAAGAATGGTTTGTTTGATGTTCTTGTTACCGCGCCAATCAATAAAAACAACATTCATGGCGACGGCTTTGATTTCTGTGGCCATACTGAATACCTTGAAGAAAGGGTTGGGGATGGCAACAAGTCGCTTATGATATTGCTTAATGATATGATGCGTGTCGCATTGGTGACAACACATTTACCCTTAAAAAATGTTCCAGAAGCGATAACAAAGGAGCTTATAATTGAAAAAGCTACTGTTTTCAATCAGTCGCTAAAGCGCGATTTCCGTATATCCAATCCGCGTATTGCCGTGCTGGCCCTCAACCCTCATGCCGGTGATGACGGGCTTCTGGGCCAGGAGGAACAGGACATCATCGCTCCGGCTGTCAAGGAACTTTCAGAAAAAGGAATATATGCCTTTGGCCCATTCGCTGCCGACGGCTTTTTCGGTAGAGGCAGTTACGATTCATTCGACGGTGTGCTGGCCATGTATCATGACCAAGGACTTGCGCCTTTCAAGGCTCTTGACGGTGGAGACGGTGTAAACTTTACCGCGGGGTTGCCCATTGTGCGTACTTCGCCCGATCATGGTACGGCATACGAAATTGCCGGAAAGAACATGGCGAGCGAGAGCTCTTTCCGCAATGCCGTTTATGTTGCGCTTGACGTTTTCCGCAATCGTGTTGAGTACGACGCTCCGTTGGCACATCCGTTAGAGAAACTGTACCACGAGAAGCGTGACGACAGCGAGAAGACAAGGTTCAACATACCTAAAGCGAAACAAAAGGAGAATATATAAGCTATAAGTTGAAAAAGTAAGGATTGGGAAAATATGTTCTTGCGGCTTGCGCATTTTTCTTGATTCTTACTTTTTGGGGCTTTTGATTAATTTGAATGCCATGAAAAAGAAGTACCAAAACATCTTCTTCTTGTTTGGTATTGTGGTGCTTGCCATAATGCTTACCCAGCTTGACTACCGTGAGGTATGGAGCGGCCTGAAGAGCGCAGGCTATTGGTTTTTTGCCGTTATTGCCTTATGGGCCTTTCTTTATATTTTCAATACGGCCACATGGTACATTATAATCAGGAGCGGGACTGATGGCAAGAGTAAGGTCAATTTTTTCTGGTTGTATAAGATTACAGTGTCGGGTTTCGCCCTGAACTACACTACTCCCTGCGGATTGATGGGCGGAGAACCTTACCGAATAATGGCATTGTCGCCAAAAATCGGTACGGAACGCGCCTCGTCGTCAGTCATTCTATATGCAATGACGCATATTTTCAGCCACTTTATCTTTTGGCTGCTCTCCATTTTGATATATCTTATTACCGAGCGGCTTAACTTTGCCATAGACTTGATTCTTGCCTCAGCCGGAGCGTTTTGTGCCCTTGGCGTGTGGTTTTTCCTTAAAGGATACCGCAAGGGCATGGCGGTGAGGCTTATGAACTTTGTTCGCCACATACCAGGGCTGAAACGTTGGGCGCGCGGTTTTATCGACAAGCACAAAGAGCAACTTGACACTATTGATCGCCAGATAGCCGCCTTGCATAACCAGAACCCCAAGACGTTTGTCTCGGCGGTGCTGCTTGAACTGGCTTGCCGCGTTTGTTCGGCACTTGAAATAATGTTCATCCTTTTCGTCCTGCCGGGAATTGATGTCACGTTTACGCAATGTATATTGATACTTGCATTCACGAGCCTGTTCGCCAATCTGTTGTTTTTCCTCCCGTTGCAGCTTGGCGGGCGTGAAGGCGGCTTTATCATGTCTACTGCCGGGCTTGCCCTTTCCGCCGGAGCGGGCATTTTCGTGGCGCTGATAGTGCGCGTACGCGAGCTTGTCTGGACTGCCATCGGCTTGTTGATGATTAATATCGAGAAACGGCACGGCGGTAAGCTTTCGACAGATTGAGGCGGAAGTAAACTTTTAGGGAAAGGAGCCAACCACAAGCGGTCCTGTCGGTTGGTCCCTTTTTGTTTACGGTTATCGACGGTATTGCTGTTTTTGAATGTGTATTTTCGGCCTGCAGACAGAAAATATCGCGTGAAAAGAAAATAATTTTTTCGGCGACATGTATTGTCGCTGTGCATCGATATTTTTGCACAGGAAACAACAATCCGACTATGAACAGACAAATAGAAAGAACCATGTTGGGCTGCTTGGGAGCTTCCCATGACAGTTTGCGGCATATTGCAGTGCCGTTTGTGGCTTTTCGTCCAGCAAAAGGCCACATTTCACCTGCCGAAAGGCCGTAAACAAGAAGCTCGCTGACAATCAATGAGTTAGCGGGCCGTATAAAACTTCGGTATAAATACAACCCCACAATTTGTCATTATGGAAAAATTTACGTATATTTGCAACCATAAGCCCGACGTGTCGGGCAGACATATTGGTGAAAGTGTTACGCTTTTATCCTCTCGTGGAAATCTGGTACATTTCAACTTGGACGGGGATTATGCGGCAACGCTCATCACTTGTTATTTCCATGCGGCTGTGTGCCGTATGGGAATATACAGGTGTGGGGTTGTTGTTTATTACGTCCAAGGGTTTTACCAGAGCCTCCACGGGATAGTAAGCAACAGGCTCCACACTTTCCGTTTATTAACCCTGCCAACCAGAATCGGAACCTTATGGAAGGCGCAAAAAACTAAACAATCATGAAAGGAAAAAATGTTTTTACACAGAGTGAATGTGAAATGTTGCGCAGACTGATAAAACAACGCTGTGCTGCGCCACGCAACAAACAGAAAGGTATTCGCGACCAAATGCGTGCCATTGGTTTCTATGGGCGTGATGACTTCGGGATTACGGGTATGACTGTTGAAATATTTGACGGTCTGATACGTGATGGAAAAATAATAGTAAAAGGATAAAGTAACATGGAAATTATCGAAAAGAGGGACAACGCCGTAAAAGTAAAGGATGGCGACAAGGAGTATTGGACGTTGGCCGACATACTGCCAAACAGTGACAAACCATTAGAGGTGCTGATTATAGGCAAAGTCCCGGCACCTATAAGCGTAAAGGCCGGGCACTATTATCAAGGAAATCAAGGACAGTTCTTTTGGAAAAAGCTGAGAGAATATGGCTTGCTGAACATCGGCAAACACATATACGAAGACAATGCCTTGTTGGAAAACGACTGGGGCATTACGGATGTTGCCAAAGAACCTAACGAGTTTTCTGACGAACCTACAGCCGAAGAATATTGCGAAGGCTTGCAACGCATTAAGTCCTTGATTGATAATCACAAGCCAAGGATTATTCTCTTTGTATATAAAAAGGTACTTGACCGTTTAGTTGGACGTAAGTCTGTATATGGTTTCAATCCTGGTCTTGACGGGGAGTTTGGCGCATCAAAGGTGTTCGTTTTTCCCATGAAAGGTACGCCATGCAAAAAAGAACTGCAACTTAAGGCCATGGACGAACTCAAGAAAGAAGTGGAATTAATAAGAAATAACAAGTTTGTTATATAATAATCAAAATGAAGACTTTATAAAAAATGTCTTTTTGTAGGTGGCAATAATTGTTGTCACCTACATTTATTGTACACATTACGCCGTATTTTTACACATTCTAACAAAAATACGGAAGTGTTTGGGTGTTATGTTATACTTGCTTTTCTTTTAACAAAATACAATTTTCATACGGCAAGTGGCAGAATTAGAAATAAAATGTGTAACTTTGTCAGCTAAATGAACACTACTGAACTGCAGAAGGTAAAACAGCGGTACAATATCGTGGGCAACAGCCCCGGTTTGAACCGTGCTATTGACGTAGCCCTACAGGTTGCGCCGACTGACTTGTCCGTGCTGATTGTCGGTGAGAGCGGCGTGGGAAAGGAAATCATCCCTCGCATAATCCACGACAACTCGCCGCGGCGCAGGGAGAAGTATTTTGCTATTAACTGCGGTTCTATACCCGAAGGTACTATCGACAGTGAACTGTTCGGTCATGAGAAAGGCTCGTTTACAGGCGCTATAGGCGAGAGTGAAGGTTATTTCGGCGTTGCCGACAAGGGTACTATATTCCTTGACGAGGTGGGCGAACTGCCACTTGCCACACAGGCACGTCTGCTGCGTGTGCTTGAGACGGGCGAGTATATCCGCGTGGGGGGCCAGAAGATAATGAAGACCGATGTGCGTATCGTAGCAGCCACGAACGTGAACATGCGCAAGGCCGTAAGCGAAGGCCGCTTCCGTGAGGACTTGTATTATCGCCTTAACACCATACCAATACAGATTCCGCCACTGCGTGATCGTGGTGAGGACATCATTTTACTGTTCCGTCTGTTTGCCATGCAGATGGCAGAGAAGTATCATTTGCCGAAAATAACGCTTACAGACGAAGCCAAGGCCGTAATGTTGAAATATAAGTGGCCTGGCAACGTACGCCAGTTGAAGAACATTACCGAGCAGATGTCCGTGCTGAGTGGGAACAGGGTAATAGACGGCGACGACATACATAAGTTTATTCCGGAAGACGCCGAGAGCATGCAGCTAACAACGATGGCGCAAGGAGGAAGCCACTCGTTCGAGAGTGAGCGTGAGATTTTGTACAAGATATTGTATGAACTCCGTCGCAACGTCAACGATTTGCGCGGCGAGATGAACAGCCTGAGAAAGCAGCTCAATTCATCGCGCAGCGTGGCCGTAACGGATAGCGAGACTAATCTGCCGTCAATAATATCCAACCACGAACCAGGAGTAGCGGCGCCACAAAGGCCAACATCGGTTGTACAGGATGCCGTTGCCGAGGAAATATCCGAGCCAGAGAGCCTTAACCTTGAAGACCTCGGCCGGCAGATGGTAGAGAAAGCGCTCGAACGCAACGGCGGAAACCGCAAGAAGGCGGCCAAGGAACTCGGCATATCCGACCGCACCCTTTACAGAAGGATAAAGCAATATGGACTTGAAAAATAAGAAAATATCGCACGACAGGATAAATATTCACGTTATGTCACGCCTGCACAGGGTGGTGATGTTTGCCGTCATGGCAGTAGCATTGGTGTCATGCAGCGTTAAATACAGTTTTAATGGCGCAAGTATCGACTATTCAAAGACGAAGACCATTGAAATAGCTGATTTCCCGATACGCTCAAGTTATGTGTGGGCGCCGATGGGAAGCATATTCAACAACCAGCTGAAGGACATCTTCGCCAATCATACACGCCTGATACAGGTGAAGCGTAACGGCGACCTTAAGATAGAAGGCGAGATAACCCAGTACTCGCAGCGCAACAAGGCCGTTACCGCCGAGGGTACTTCTGCACAGGCGGAACTGTCAATGACGGTCAACGTAAGGTTTACCAATAACGCCAACCACAATGAGGATTTTGAGCGACAGTTTACGGCTACGTCTACATTCGAGACAACCCAGTCGTTTACATCCGTGCAGGAACAGCTCGTGACCGAAATGGTTGAGGACATAACCGACCAGATATTTAACGCAACGGTTGCAAACTGGTAAAATACAGATATACTTAAATGGATTTGGAGCAACTCATAAAACACCCTGAGCTGATGGACAAGGAGACGCTGTATGACCTGCGTTCGCTTCTTGCCCTGTACCCGTATTATCAGACGGCAAGGCTGTTGCTCCTGCAAAACCTTTATCTGTTGCACGACCCGACATTTGATGAGGAATTGCGGCGTTCGGCCGTTTATGTCACAGACCGTGAGGTGGTGTTCAATCTTGTTGAGGCCGCCCACTACAAACTACGAGCTGCCGATAAGCCAAAGGCGGAAGAACCACGCCGTAAAGACGACGGTAACCGTACGATATCGCTCATAGACAAATTCCTTGACTCTATACCCGCTGACAGCGAGAATTCCGTAAACCAGGGAAAGAAGAAGAGAAAGCCGACTCCAGCTGATGCGGCCATAGATTACGTATCGTACCTGCTTGAGACCGAAGGTGATGACGAAGCGGACCAAGATACCGAACGACCGGCTATGCGTGGACAAGATCTCATAGACAACTTCATCAACAATGACGGTGGTCGTATAGAACTTAAGGACGAGCCGGAATATACGCCCGAGTTTGAGAGCAATGACAAGAAAGAAGGTGACGAGAACTATTTTACGGAGACATTGGCTCAAATATATATACGTCAAGGACGATATTCAAAGGCTTTGGAAATTATTAAGCGTTTAAATTTGAATTATCCAAAAAAAAATGTTTACTTTGCAGACCAAATCCGCTTTTTGGAAAAACTGATAATAAATAATAAATATAAATAAACGAAATGTACACATTATTTGTAATCTTAATCGTACTGGCGGCACTGCTTATGATAGGTATAGTGCTCATCCAGGAATCTAAGGGTGGAGGACTGGCGTCAAACTTTTCTTCATCCAACCAAATCATGGGAGTTCGTAAGACTACCGACGTCATCGAGAAGACGACATGGGGACTTGCCGTAGCTATGGTAGTATTGAGCGTATTGTGCTCTTATGTTGCTCCAAAGGCAACCGACTCCGAGAGTGTAATAGAGCGTAACGCAACCGAACAGCAGCAGACAAATCCGAATAATCTGCCCGGATTTGGTGCAAGCCAGACTAAGCAAGCAGCTCCGGCACAACAAGGTAAGGCTGCTGAAAACACTGCTCCTGCGACGCAACAGACAGAGGGTAATGCTGCTCCGACAGCTCCGCAGGCACCCAAAACACCCGCAAATTAAAGTAAAAATGAAAAAAATACGGGATTTATTTGGCTAATTCAAATAAATCCCGTACCTTTGCACTCGCTTTGAGACTCAAAGCAATCTAACACGGTGGATGTAGTTCAGTTGGTTAGAGCGTCAGATTGTGGTTCTGAATGTCGTGGGTTCGAGCCCCACCCTCCACCCAAGGAAAGACGAAGGCTAAGTTTTTGGTTTACAAAAACTTAACTTTCGTCTTTTTACTTGGAATTATATTATAGATTTCTGTTTTCGTACTGAATATCTACTGTCCCTTGAAAATACTCCGGTATATGGAAACAGGCGTCACCACTTTTTAAGTGATGACGCCTGTCAATATGTTATTTTACATAAATCTTACTGATGTTGCTCGCGGAGCAGATCGTTGACTGTCTTTACTGGGTTGAATGTTGATAATGGAACTTCAACGAATATTGTGCTCCAATTGCTCATCGCGCCATTCCATAATCCTGGTAGTTCGAGTGCCTTCAACTCACGTCCGTTCTTGCTCTTGCTGCTGATGAAGCCGGTTGTCTTATCAACATAGTCCGGCAGATTGAAACGATTGCCTTTGTAGTCTTTTACTGCACAAACAAGATCTACGGGATTAAAGTGTGTTCCTTCGGTAAACATCTTCATGTATTCGTCATTACTCTTGTCGATTTGACTGCTTTCAAGAATTTGCAGACTAACCGTTCCGTCTTGGTTATAGGTTAGGAATGGACCACCGCCAGGTTCGCCTACGTTTTTTACTACACCGCATACACGCATCGGACGGTCAAGTTTTTCGTGCAGGTATATTACAAGATCGGCGTCTTCAAGTTGTTTTATGTCGTTCTTGCGGCAGCATAAGTCACGCTGTACGAAACGTATTATTTCTTCAAGTTGTTCGTGGGTGTATTCGCCTGTATCAAGCAGACGCAGGTATTCAAAGGCTTTTGCCTGGAGCGTTACGAGTCTTCCGGCTATCAGCTGTTTGTATGTTACCGTGTCGTCCTTAAGGCGATCTGGTACAACATTGTCAATGTTCTTTATGAATACCACGTCGGCGTCAATGTCGTTGAGGTTTTGTATAAGTGCTCCGTGACCGCCCGGGCGGAACAAAAGTGAGCCGTCTTCGTTACGGAACGGCGTATTGTCAGGATTTGCTGCTATTGTGTCAGTGCTTGGTTTTTGTTCGGAGAAAGTGACATCGTATTTAATTCCGTACTTGTCTGCATAAATGCGGCATTTATCGTTAACCTTTTTTTCGAACAAAGCTTTGTGTTCATGGCTTACTGTGAAGTGGATATGTGACTCTCCGTTTGAAGCTGCGTAGAGCGCTCCTTCTACGAGGTGTTCCTCAAGTGGTGTGCGTGGACCTTCCGGGTACTTGTGGAACAGCAGCAGTCCTTTGGGTAGTTGGCCATAGTTGAGGCCTTTTTCTTCAAGCATGTTTGCTACTACAGCCTTATAATTGCCGTCAGCGATGAGGGCTGCAACATCTTTTCCTTCGTTTTTAACGCATGCGGCGTTAAGCTCGTCAATGAAGGCGAATTTCTCAATATTGTCAAAATACTTCTTTTCGAAGTCAGTCTGAGGTTCATTGTAGTCTGCGTTCAGGAAGGCGAACATGTTTTTGAACATACGGCTTGCGGCTCCGCTGGCAGGAACGAATTTTACTATTTTTTTCCCTTGAGCTTTATAATCGTTCCATGCCTTGATATATTCTGCCCGCTCTTCGTCTGTCGGAGCTATAATGCCGTGACCGATACCGGCGGCAGCCTCTAATTTAAGGAAAGGAAAACCGTGCTTGAATTCTTCAAGTTGGGTTTCAACTTGTGATTCAGTAATGCCTTTGGCGGCAATCTGTTTTAAGTCTTCTTGTGATAACATAAGTGCTGTGTTTTTATTTAGGTTAATGATTTTTATTTTTAAGGAGGGTGAACTTCCTTGGCATAAATTTAGCTTTGGTTCTGTTTTCCTTGCAAATATAATGCTTTTTAATTAAAAACAGGTGTTCTGTCGCATTAAAAAGTTATTACTTTATGCAATAAAACTTACAAATTATAAATTACGTAATGCGAAACTGGTGTTTTTCGGAAAAAATATGTAAGTTTGCATATCAGTTGGCAAGAAGCCGACTGAAAGTGCATGTCCGTCAATAAACGGACATTGTCGCAACCAGGAATCTTGGCAGGTTAATTAAAAAAAGAAGCGGATGATATTCACTAACGATGAAAAACGGGAAATTTTAAGCCTTGTTCGTAAGTTACGTGCAAGTATCGGCTCATTGCTGAAAGAAGGTGATGAGGGCAAATTGTTTAAATACATAAAAAATGAGTTGAGAGGCAATAACGTAAGCCGCAATGTATTTGGGCTGAATCCGATATTGCTGAGCTTGCAGACTGCCCAAATCGCTGTAGAGGAGATAGGCTTAAAACGTGACGGTGTCTTGGCTATACTCCTTTATGCCGGTACAAATGCAGATGCCAAGGATAGTGAAGGGATAAGGGAGATATTCGGAGACAATGTAGCCAAGATAATACATGGTTTGTGTAAAATCCAGGAGTTGTATACAAAAAGTCCTGTTATCGAGAGTGAGAATTTCCGTAATCTTCTGCTTTCCTTTGCCGAGGATATGCGCGTCATATTAATCATGATAGCCGACCGCGTAAACCTGATGAGGCAGATCCGTGACGTTGAGAATGTTGATGCAAAGACGAAGGTCAGCGAAGAAGCAAGCTATCTGTACGCCCCTCTTGCGCATAAGTTAGGCTTGTATAAGCTTAAGAGTGAGCTTGAAGACCTTAGCCTTAAATACCTTGAACATGACGCATATTACATGATCAAGGATAAACTCAATGCGACCAAGAAGAGCCGTGACGCATATATCGAACGCTTTATAGCGCCGATTGACAAGAAGTTGAGAGAAGTCGGCTTCAAATTCCACATGAAGGGACGTACGAAGAGTATCCATAGTATTTGGCAGAAGATGAAGAAGCAGCAGTGCGGCTTTGAGGGCATCTATGATTTGTTTGCCATTAGGATAATTCTTGACTCTCCGCTTGAAGAGGAAAAAGTGCAATGTTGGCAAGTGTTCGCTATAATTACCAACATGTACCAACCCAACCCGAAGCGCCTGCGTGATTGGCTTAGTGTGCCAAAGTCAAATGGGTATGAAAGTTTGCACATAACTGTTTTAGGGCCTGAAAACAAATGGGTGGAAGTGCAGATCCGTACAGAACGTATGGATGAAATAGCCGAAAGAGGACTTGCCGCGCATTGGCGTTATAAGGGCATTAAGGGAGAGAGTGGTCTCGACGAGTGGCTGAACAGTATCCGTACTGCCCTTGAAAACAAGGACGACATGCAGGTTATAGACCAGTTCAAGATGGATTTGTATGAAGACGAGGTCTTTGTTTTCACTCCGAAAGGTGACTTGATGAAATTTCCCAAGGGAGCAACCGTGCTTGACTTTGCCTATCGCATTCACTCAAACATCGGCAACAGATGTACCGGCGCCCGTATAAATAATAAGGTGGTAACGTTCAGGCACGTGTTGAATAATGGCGACCAGGTTGAAATAATGACGTCTGCCACACAACGGCCGAAACAGGAATGGTTGAATATTGTTAAGACAAGCCGTGCCAAGGCCAAGGTTCGTATGGCCCTGAAAGAGCAGGTTATCAAAGACGGGGCTTACGCGAAAGAGATGTTGGAGCGGCGTTTGAAGAACCGTAAAATAGAATTTGATGAAAGTGTAATATCGCATTTGATTAAAAAGATGGGCTTCAAGGAAGCCAATGACTTTTACCGCCATTTGGCTGATGGCAGTGTAGACTTGAACCAGGCGATAGAGACTTATCAGGAATTGCAGCGCCATGAAGGCAATATGTCTGTGCAGGTGCCGGCGCGCAGCGCAGAAGAATTCAACTTTGACAACCCTAACGAGGAGCTTACGTATGCCAGTGATGACGTGCTCGTCATAGACAAAAACCTGAAAGGGGTGGATTATACGTTGGCAAAATGTTGTCATCCAATTTATGGTGACGACGTATTCGGTTTTGTTACTGTGAGCGGTGGAATAAAGATTCATCGGAAAGATTGTCCTAATGCTCCGGAGTTGCGTAAGCGTTTCGGTTATCGTATAGTCAAGGCAAAATGGAGTGGAAAGGGCAGTTCGCAGTATTCTACGACCTTGCGGATAATCGGTAACGACGATATAGGTATTGTCAATAATATTACAAGCATTATTTCAAAGGAGGAGAAAATAATGATGCGTAGTATCAACATCGACAGTAATGACGGCCTGTTCAGGGGAAATCTTGTAGTAAATGTCGAAGACACGTCAAGACTTGAGCAGCTTATCAAGAAGCTACGCAACGTCAAAGGCGTCAAGCAAATCATAAGGGTATAACAGTATTTCTTGAAAAAGTAATAGCGGAATGCCGTCTTTTATAACGTAAAAGACGGCATTCCGCCCTCCAAAAGACGGCAAATCGTCAGTCGGTTAACGGCCGGTTGAAACCATGTAAATGTCTTTTTGTATTTCTCTGTCAGCCGTCAGTCCGGTCCGAAACATTCTGGTTTACAGCAATTTAGATGATGACAGACATTCCGCCGGCGTGTCATGACAATGGCTTGCGGAACGGCCAGACATGTGTGACGGTCACTCTTGCCAACATCGCATTGACAGTCAGACTGATGTCCGTCAGGCTGTAACAGCCTTGTTCTCAGTAAGGTACATGCTCGGCTGACAGATGACAGAGACTTGCCGGACTTTTTTCTTACACAAGATTCACGGTAAGATATCAGTTTCCCGATGAAATGAACTTGTCGAGATACACAAGTCCTTTTTCCGTACAGCACCCACGCAGAAATACGATGATAAACGTATGGAAAATCTCGTTCAGCCTGTATTTTTCATACAGGCGCGTTTGCATCACGAAATTCATTGCGGCATCGCCCATTTTATTTATAATGTCGTAATTCAGGTCGCCGCGGAAAAATCCGTGTTCAATGCCCTTTTCCATGAATTCCTGCGAGCGCGCCGATTGTTTTTCATTATTCTCCTTGAAGAAGCGTACAATCCGTTCGTATTTTTCCATCTCTGTAAAAAACAATGGATTGATTGTTCCAAGGTCTTTCAGCTTTATCTTTATGAAATACGCTATTACGGCCATCTCGTTTTCAGCTGTCATGGCATAATCGGCAAGCCGTTTAGTCATAATCTCGTTCTCGTTACGCAGACACTCAAAGAGGAGGTCCTCCTTGTTGCTGTAAATCTCGTAAAGAGTGCGCTTCGATATGCCCAGCTCGGTGGATATGTCGTCCATGCGCACTGCCTTTATTCCTTTCTTTTTGAAGAAAGACATTGCCGTATCGAGAATTTTATGTCTCAAACTTTCGCGATAAGCTGTCATATTGTTCGTTTTACGCATAAGATTAAATTTTATTTGCAAAGTTAATAATTTATTTCCGTAAAAAACTATTTGGCTTCATATATTTTTATTACATTTGCAAGAGATTTCGTTACGATATGAAATCTTGCATTTTTCACACGTTAGAACATGATAACACGATAATTATGGTAAACATCACTAAAGATGCCGCGCTGGAGTATCACAGTAGCGGCAAACCAGGTAAGATTGAAGTTAAACCAACTAAACCTTATTCTACCCAAACAGACCTTAGTCTTGCATATTCGCCAGGCGTCGCTTTCCCGTGTCTGGAGATACAGAAGACTCCCAATGACGCCTATAAGTACACCGATAAGGGTAACCTTGTGGCAGTGATAAGCAACGGCACCGCAGTGCTCGGACTTGGCGACATAGGGGCGATGAGCGGCAAGCCGGTAATGGAAGGAAAGGGCCTGTTGTTCAAGATTTATGGAGGTATAGACGTATTTGACATCGAGGTTGATGAGAAAGATCCCGAGAAATTCTGCGAGGCCGTAGAGCGAATAGCGCCTACTTTCGGCGGAATAAACCTTGAAGATATCAAGGCTCCAGAATGTTTCTACATTGAAGAGAGGCTTAAGAAGACTCTTGACATTCCCGTAATGCATGATGACCAGCACGGTACGGCTATCATATCGGCGGCCGGACTGAAAAACGCCCTTGAAGTAGCCGGCAAGGATATTGCGCAGGTGAAGATTGTGGTAAACGGCGCAGGCGCCGCGGCAATTTCATGCACAAAGCTTTATATGGCGCTCGGCGCAAGAAAAGAGAACATCCTAATGCTTGACTCGAAGGGGGTCATTACGAGCGATCGTGCCAACCTTACGGAGCAGAAGCGGATGTTCGCCACCGACCGTCGTGACGTGCATACGCTTGAAGAGGCCGTGAAGGGCGCGGACGTGTTTGTCGGCTTGTCAAAAGGTAATGTGCTTACTCAGGACATGGTACGCTCGATGGCCGACAAGCCTATCGTGTTTGCCCTGGCAAATCCTGTTCCGGAAATATCATACGAAGACGCAATGGCCAGCCGTCCTGACGTAATCATGAGCACAGGGCGTTCTGACTATCCAAACCAAATCAACAACGTAATAGGTTTCCCGTATATTTTCCGCGGTGCGCTTGACGTACACGCAAGGGCCATCAACGAGGAGATGAAGATGGCTGCAGTAAATGCTATTGCCGACTTGGCAAAGTTGCCCGTGCCGGACGTGGTGAATGATGCATACCAAGTCAACAACCTTACCTTCGGACCATTGTATTTCATTCCGAAACCAGTCGATCCACGTCTTATAACGGAGGTCTCGGCTGCTGTGGCCAAGGCTGCTATTGACAGCGGTGTAGCCCGCACGAATATTACGGATTGGGATGAATACAAGAACCATCTGCGTGAGTTGCTGGGGCAGGAAAGCAAACTTACCCAAAAGCTGTACGACACGGCACGTAAGCATCCGCAGCGTGTGGTATTCGCCGAAGGTATACATCCTACAATGCTCAAGGCTGCCGTGCAGGCTAAGAACGAGGGAATCTGCCATCCTATACTGCTCGGTAACGACGAGCGTATCGCTAAATTGGCCAAGGAACTCGACCTCAGCCTTGACGGTATTGAGATAATAAACCTGCGTCATGACAACCAGAACGACAGGCGTGAGCGTTATGCCAGAATACTGGCGGATAAGCGCCAGCGCCAGGGATACACCTTCCAGGAGGCCAACGACAAGATGTTCGAGCGCAACTATTTCGGCATGATGATGGTCGAGACTGGCGAGGCAGACGCATTCATCACCGGTCTTTACACCAAATATTCCAATACCATCAAGGTGGCTAAGGAGGTTATAGGCATACAACAGGAGTACAGCCACTTCGGAACCATGCACATCCTGAACACGAAGAAAGGCGTGCTTTATCTTGCCGATACGCTAATCAACCGCCATCCTGACAAGGACGTGCTCGTGGATATTGCCCGTCTTAGCGCCAATACGGTAAGGTTCTTCAACGACGAGCCGCATATTGCTATGATAAGTTATTCTAATTTCGGTACCGATGACGGCGGAAGCCCGGCTCAGGTACATGCCGCGGTGGAGGAAATGCAGCGCCGTTATCCCGACTTGGCAATAGACGGAGAGATGCAGGTTAACTTCGCGTTGAACAATAACCTGCGCGATTCCAAGTATCCTTTCTCTCGTCTGAAAGGCAAGGATGTAAACACGCTGGTGTTCCCCAATCTTAGCAGCGCCAACAATGCCTACAAACTGTTGCAGGCAATTGACCCCGACACCGAGATTATCGGCCCGATACAGATGGGGCTCAACAAGCCTGTCCACTTTACAGACTTTGAGTGCTCGGTTCGCGACGTGGTGAATATCACGGCTGTAGCCGTAATCGACGCGTACGTACAGAAGATAAAGGAGAAAAAAGTATAATCAGTGAATGACTGACCGATAAGGGTCCGCGATATAGTGTTACGCTTATCGCGGACTTTTTTTGTATCTGTTGGTGCGTGAAATGCCGCAGTTGTTAATAGAAATTTTCTGTATTCTCGATGAGTTCTGCATGTTTGCCATGTTAACGTGAATCCGGTATAAATGCAAAAGGCCGTCTTTTATCGTGTAAAAGAGGGTCAACCGCACTGCAAGAGACGGCCTTTCGGAATGCGTTTTGCCGTCTTTTGAAAAAATATTTGCGGTTAATGTGGTTTTTCCCGCTTTTTCCTGTAACAAACTTTTGGCGTTTTACGTTTACAGTATAAAGACAAGGTAAAATAATATAAACAATAAATTAAAGCAAGATTATTATGAAAAAGTTATTAATGTTCATCGCAATGGCGGTGTTCTGCACTGCCGGATTCGCCAAGACTGCTGACGAAGTAATCAACGAAATCAAGGCTGCTACCAACGCTCAGGTGATTTCTTTCGATAAGGAAATGCTGAAGCAGCAGTTTAAGGGTAATGACGACATTCCCAAGGAGTTTTTCGATTCTGTCGACGAGGGTATGGTCCTGGTACTTGATGGCGTGCCAAGCGACAAGATGAAGTTGTTTAATGACAAGGTGGCCGGTCTTCAGGCGGACAATAGTTATGAGCAGATAGCCTCAGTGTTTGACAACGAAAGCCGTGTGAAAATACTCGGTAAGAAGGACAACGACATTATAAAGGAACTTCTTATCATAGTCTCCAACGGTGGCGACGGCGTGTTTATCAAGCTCAGTGGAAACCTCAAGCCTGAGGATCTGGGCAAGATTGTCAACGAGAAGACAATCAACATAAATTGATACGGCGGTAGGTTTTAGGTAAAATAAACGTGTTACATGCAGGTTGCCATGACGGGTGAAGAGTTCAAGCGAAGGTTTCTACCGCTAAGTCGCAAGTTGTACGGCGTGGCACTCTCCCTGTCTGGTGACATGCAGGAGGCCGAGGATATCGTGCAGGACGTGTACACGAAGCTTTGGACACGTCGCGACAGGTTGCCGTCCGATGTCAACGATGAGGCGTATTGCGTTGTGGTGACAAAGAATGTATATAATGACAGGTTGCGTGGGCGTGGCTCAGGGATGAGCTTCAGCCATGAGTTGCCGGCGCAGATTCCGTCGCGCAATGATGTGGTAGGCGATATCGAGAACCGCAACCTGGCCGACATAATGCGCCGTTGCATAGCGGCCTTGCCTGAACAGCAGCGCGAATTGGTTGTAATGCGCGACGTCAACGGGGCAGGCTATGACGAAATATCGTATGCCACGGGGCTGAGCATGGCAAACATACGCGTTACGCTGAGCCGTGCAAGGAAAACATTACGTGAACAATTCAATGCAATAAGGAATTATGGAAACAAGTAGAATAAGGAAACTTCTGGCGAAGTATTATGACGGTCAAACCTCGGAAGAGGAGGAAAGCGAGCTCGCGCGGTTGTTCGCAAGCGGTGACGTGCCGGACGATATGGCTGAAGAGCGCCTGTTCTTCGTCCACCTGCACGGAAGCAATGACACTTCCGGTGTGCCTTACGGCTTTGAAGAACGTCTTGAGGATATGGTTGACCGTCTTGCCGAGGCCGATGGCGCAGGCCGTAGTGCCGTTGTCCCTTTGCGCAGGAGGCTGAAGATTGTTGCAGGAATAGCCGCAAGCGTGCTGTTCGTTGCGTCGCTTGGATTCGGCCTGCTCAATCGTGTTGACAATATGCATACGCCGTCCGTGGATGACAGGATAGCCCTGGCTCAGGCACAGGAGGCCATATTGAAGTTCTCGATGACGCTCAACAAAGGTCTTAACAGCATGGAGGCGGCAGGCCGTGAGACTAAGGAGATAGGCGAGAGAATGGACAAATGTTTGGAAATGACTAAAATACCTACAAAATGAGACACATAATATTGATTTTGCTGATGGCTGTCTGCTCAGCAGGAGTATCGGCTCAGGAGTCGTTTATCGACAAGTTCGCCGGCACGAAAGGCATAAGCTCCGTTTATATCTCGAAGGACTTGCTCGGCATGATGTCCGACAAGAGCAGTGGAGACTATGATTTCGGGGTCGTGTCCGACAAGCTTACCAACATCCAGATACTTAATTCAGAGAACCGTAAGGCGGCGAAAACTCTGCGTGAAGGTTGCCTGCAGATCATACGTAACAACAAGTACAAGAAGCTGATGGACGTCACGGGAGACGGTGAACACTCTGGAATATACATGAAAACCTTGTTGAAAGACTTTCGGCAGTACGTCTTGCTGAATGTCGGCGACGAAGAGGTAAGCGTTGTAGTGCTTACAGGTAGCCTGACGTTACAGGACATCAAGAAAGTTATCGACAACTGACATCCGTGTGCGTATGTGACGGAAATATGGCTTACGGGAGTCTGACGCTATACCTCAGACTCCCGTAAGCCGTTGTTGTATCCCTGCCTTAGTCAGCCGTTCAGCTCCGTTGTATGTTTCAATCCGTAATCGGTCAACCGTTAAATAGCTACAAAAGATGTGACGAAATGTATGAATTTCGTAATAAAGATGTAACTTTGCAGCCAAAATATTGAAACGAAACTGTTGAAGAACAAACAATGGGAAAGGAAACTTCAGAACGAATACAGACGTCTATACTCAATGCGGCAGAGAAAAAAGCGTTGGTCTGGATGGCTCAGCGTTTGCCGGGCTGGGTTACGTCTGACATGTTGACATACCTCGGAGTGGCCGGCGCGGTAATCTGCGCCGTAGGTTTTGTCTTGGGAAACGTCAACGTCAATTATCTTTGGATATCGTCGTTGGGCCTTGTTGTCAATTGGTTTGGCGACAGCCTTGACGGCACGGTAGCTCGTGTCCGCAATACACAGAGGCCTGTTTACGGCTTTTTTATCGACCATACGCTCGACGCCGTAACAATATGTATAATGTGTATAGGGGCCGGGTTGTCGCCCATGTTGCGGCTCGACGTGGCTTTACTCGTATTGGCAGGATACCTTGCCCTGTCTATCTACACTTACATAGGCGCCATCCTTAAGGGTGAGTTCCGCCTTACCTACAGCAGTTTCGGCCCAACGGAGTTCCGTCTCGTCGTGATACTCATAAATACGCTGTACATGTACACATCGTGGGCGGACAACAGATTTGTGTTGCTCAATTATGAGTTCGGGGTGTTCGACGTGCTCGCTTTTGCCATCGCTGTGTTCCTGTTCGTCGCTTATTTCGTGCAGTTTACCAAGGACCGCAGCGTGCTTGCCGAGAAAGACCCGTTGAAAGTTAATAATGAGAAGTGAGTAGTGGCGGAGAATGAAGTAATGGATGGTATTTAGTGTGGACGGTTGTCCTGGCTTCCATTGTTCATTGTCCGTTTTTTATTTCATGTGATGCCATGTTGCGCTATATAGAGTTTGTAGTGAGCCGCCTTTTCGGAACAGGTGTTGACACGCTGGTTTTGTGGCTGTGTTCAACCTATGTGTTCGATACGTATTGGGGCGATTATGTCGTGTCGCCGATAATATCTTTTGAATTTGCCGTTATGAGCAACTTTCTGTGCTCTTACTGCTGGATATGGAAGAGCCGGATAGACAATCGTTGCGCGGCCGACTTTTGGCGTCGTTTTGCCGTATTCAATGTTTCGTCGGCTTTAGGGTTCTTGGTAAAGATGCTCTTCTTGCTGTTGTTTGAAAAAATATTCGGGTGGAGTGTCGTATGGTGTAACCTTGCGGCGTTGCTCATATCGGGTCTTTTCAATTATTTCATGGCCGAGGCGGTAGTGTTCGGCAAGAAGGCAATAATAAAAGTCAGGAAGTAAGCCGTAAAATATATACTATGTTTGGAACAATAGATTGCTTTTTGCCGTGCTCCGGTTTCGAGGCAGTAGAGAACACCTTGAGGCAGTTGCGCGGCAGTCGCATGATACGTCATATCAATCTGCTCGTAACGCAGGAGTTTGCCATGGACAACGCCGTGCCCGATGATTGCTCGTTTATCGTCGTTGACAGGCTGTCATCATCATCGGCAATGAAGAGCATTGCGGAAAGCGTAATGGCCGATTACGCAATGATGTTTTTGAAGGATGTGTCCGTGAGTCTTGGGCAGTATGCCATACAGCGCATGGCCCGTGTCGCTGCGGAGACCGATGCCGCCATGGTGTACAGTGACCGTCTGGCTTCGGGCGGAGGCAAGGTTGAGCCGCGTCCTGTTATAGATTGGCAGGAAGGCAGCTTGAGGGATGATTTCGACTTCGGTTCGGTTGTAATGGTACGTGGCAGTCTGTTGCACGGCTTCATGAGCGTGACGGATGAAGACGATTACCTTTATGCCGGTTGGTATGAGCTTTGGTTGTATCTCAGTCGTCATGGAAAGCTGTTTCATATAAATGAAATACTATACACGGAGGAGGAATGCGACAACAGGCCGAGTGGCGAGAAACAGTTTGATTATGTAAATCCGGCCAACCGTGATGTACAGATTGAGATGGAGCGTGCCGTAACGGCACACTTGAAAGCTGTTCATGCATTGGTTGACACGTCGTATTATATTGAGCCGGACTTCAACGAGCAGGATTTCGAGTATGAGGCTTCTGTTGTAATACCTGTACGTAACCGTGAGAAGACGATACGTGACGCGGTAGACAGCGCATTGTCGCAGAAGACAACGTTCAAGTTCAACGTAATAGTCGTTGACAACCATTCGACTGACAATACGACAACCCTTCTTGAAACGTATGACGACAACAGACTGATACATATCATCCCGCGACGTACAGACCTCGGTATTGGCGGTTGTTGGAACGTGGCTGTTGACGATACCAGATGTGGCCGTTTCGCCGTACAATTAGACAGTGATGACCTTTATTCGTCCAAGGACACATTACAGACAATCGTCGATGCCTTTTACCGCCAGCGTGCAGCTATGGTCATAGGCAGTTACCGTATGTGTGACTTTGACCTTAATACCATCCCGCCGGGATTGATTGACCATGCCGAATGGACCGACGCCAATGGATGTAACAATGCCTTGCGTATAAATGGTCTTGGCGCTCCGAGGGCATTCTTTACTCCATTATTGCGCCAGATACGTTTCCCTAATACGAGTTATGGCGAGGATTATGCACTTGGATTGGCTTTCAGCCGAATGTATAGGATAGGCCGTATATACACTGAGCTTTATCTTTGCCGGCGCTGGGGAGGAAATAGCGACGCTGCGTTGAGTGTCGACAAGGTAAACGCTAACAATATATATAAAGACCGTCTGCGTACGATGGAGCTTATGGCCCGCAAGAAAATGAATGCAGGCGAGGGGTTCATTTTGAGTGACGGCTCGTTAATGCGCTTTTTCAACAGGCAGCTCGAGACGTGGAAGCTTGCCCGTTGCAATTACCGTGACTTACATGACGTACAGACACGTGACGTGAGTATTGGCGGGCAGAACGTAACGTTGCAGTTCAATCCTGCGCGAATCATGTCTACCGGGGCTTCAATAAGCAAGGATGTAATCAGCCACAGACCGTGTTTTTTGTGCAAGGCAAATAGGCCGGAGGAGCAAATGGTAAAACATCTTGACGATAGGTTTGAGATGTTGGTCAATCCTTATCCTATAATGCCGGTGCATTTTACCGTGCCCATTTGCGCCCATCAGCCGCAACGGATATTGGACAATTATCATGAAATGTACCGTATGTTGTTGCGTTTCGCTGGTATAACGGTGTTCTATAACGGGCCTCAGTGCGGGGCGTCGGCACCGGATCACATGCATTTCCAGGCTTTTATGCACGGCCGTTTGCCGTTGCAGGCCGCATGGCCCCGCCTTCAGAGAGAGCTTGTAAATATCTGTACCCTTGATAATGGAGATGATATATCGCTCGTTAATGGTTGGGTATGCCCGGCTATACTCATCCGTTCGCGCAATATGGATAATGGAATTGCTCTGTTCCGTCGTGTATACGAGTCGTTACCATTGCGTGATGGAGCTCCCGAGCCGATGATGAATATTGTCAGCTGGATGGTTAACGGCGTATGCCATACCGTTGTTTTCCCTCGTGCTAAACACCGTCCGGACTGCTATTATGGATATAACGGCAAGGCTGGCGACGCCAGATTGGTAACGGCGACATTGTCGGATAACAGCAGTCAGGCAGGGAATATACTTGTAAGCCCTGGCGCAATTGACATGGCGGGGCTCGTAATAACGCCGAGGAAGGAAGATTTTGACAACCTTACCCCTCAACAGGTGGCTGGTATTCTGCGTGAAGTATCCCTTGACGTTGTCTCTATGGATTATGTGGTAGACCGGATACGGCGCTCTGCGAGAGAACCTTTTGGCCATTCAAGTGTACCGCCTGAGCGGAAGGAACCTTGGGTGCAGGTTGGCATTTTGAGCTCGGAGAAGCTCAGCTTTGTGCTTAATGGTGATTATGTAGCCAAAGGCGAGGTGATTTCCGGAAGTCAAGAAGTTGCTTTTTCTGAAGGTGGAATACTTTGGAACGGCAATCTTTATCGTGAGCTTACTTTCTCAACGGATAGTCCTGACGCGTCATTCTCGCTTAAGGACGTGACCATTGGAGTAAATTTCCATTGGCAACGCAAGGAAACGCAGACGTTCCGTGGCGTGCTTAAGCTGGTTGTTGAGGCCGACAAGGTGTGCGCCATCAACTGCCTTCCTGTTGAGGATTATCTCGTAAGCGTCATATCGAGCGAGATGAAAGCTACGTCTTCGCTTGAGTTTCTCAAGGCACACGCGGTGATTTCCCGCAGTTGGCTGTTGTCCCAAATGGAGCGTCGCAAGCGGCAGGAGAGGGGAGGTAACGGCTTCTTCTCGTTCATCAAGAAGGACGACGAGCTGATTCGGTGGTACGACCGCGATGACCATACGATATTTGATGTCTGCGCGGACGACCACTGTCAGCGTTACCAGGGCATAACCAAGGCAAATAATAAACATGTTGAACAGGCCGTGCGTGAGACCAGAGGACGGATAATGACGTATGGCGACGAGATATGCGACGCACGTTTCAGCAAGTGCTGCGGAGGCATTACTGAGGAGTTCCAGTATTGTTGGGAGGACAAGGCGCAGCCGTATCTTGTTGCATTGCGCGACGTAAACGAAAAGGATGGCGGCATTCCGGACCTGACGGTGGAGGCCGAGGCTGAAAAGTGGATACGCTCATGTCCTGCGGCATATTGTAATACGAATGACAGAAACGTCCTCTCTCAAGTCCTGAACGACTACGACCAGGAAACGTCTGACTTTTACCGTTGGCGTGTGGAATACACGCAGGACGAGCTTTCAGCGCTCATAGCTGATAAGCTGAAGATGGATTTCGGGCGTATAGTTGATCTTGTGCCTGTGCAGCGTGGGCGCAGCGGCCGTATATGCAAACTGAAAATAGTAGGCGAGAAGCGCTCTTTCGTTATCGGCAAGGAGTTGGAGATACGCCGTGCGTTAAGCGAAACACATCTTTACAGCAGCGCTTTCGTGGTTGATAAGTACGATGTTATCTGCGGCGTTCCGTCGCGTTTTGTCCTTACCGGTGCCGGATGGGGACACGGAGTGGGGCTGTGCCAGATAGGAGCCGCGGTTATGGGCGAGCAGGGATACGGTTACGATGAAATCCTGCTGCACTATTACCGTGGAGCTGAGATAAGGAAAATTTATGGTTAAACTATGAATTATAAACTGAGAAAGAGCCCGTGGAGCTGGGTGCCGTCGCTGTATTTTGCCGAGGGACTGCCCTATGTCGCGGTGATGACGATATCCCTCGTGTTATACAAGCAGCTTGGCCTTACCAACGCTGAGATAACTTTTTACACGTCGTGGCTGTACCTGCCGTGGGTGATAAAGCCGCTGTGGAGTCCGTTCGTGGACATCATAAAGACCAAGCGGTGGTGGATTATAACCATGCAGTTGCTTATCGGCGCGGCTTTCGGGGGAGTTGCTTTCACCATACCCACTGATTTCTGGCTGCAGGGCACGCTGTGTTTCTTCTGGCTTATGGCATTCAGCAGTGCCACGCACGACATTGCGGCCGACGGATTCTACATGCTCGGCCTTGACCAGCACAAGCAGGCTTGGTTCGTTGGCATACGCAGCACGTTCTATCGCCTGGCTACTATTTTCGGGCAGGGATTCCTCGTTATGGTGGCGGGCAACCTGCAGGTGTTCTTCCGCGGGAGCATACGCTATTCGTGGAGCCTTATGTTCTACGGAGTTACGGGATTGTTCATCGCCCTGTGGTTGTGGCATAGCTTTGCGCTGCCGTGTCCCGTGTCAGACCGTAAGAGGCGCAATGCCGGGGCACGTGAGATATGGGCAGGGCTGTGTATGTCGGTCAGGACATTCTTCACCAAGTTTCCCACGAGGGAGGTGGTGTGGGCCTTTCTGTTCATGTTGTGCTATCGAATGCCCGAGGGACTTCTCGCCAAAGTCTCGTCGCTGTTCCTTATTGACAGCGGCAGCAACGGCGGACTGGGGCTGTCGCCACAGGAATATGGCTTCGTTCAGGGTACTGTCGGTATCGTGGGGCTTACCCTTGGCGGCATATTGGGTGGCATTGCGGCGGGGCGCGACGGGCTGAAGCGATGGCTGTGGCCCATGGTTTGCGCGATAACATTGCCCGATCTGGTGTATGTGTACTTAAGTTACGACATGCCTTCAAGCCTCGCCATAATCAACGCCTGCGTCTTCATCGAGCAGTTCGGCTATGGTTTCGGCTTCACGGCGTACATGCTGTACCTTATTTATTATAGTCGCGGCGAGTACAAGACGTCGCACTACGCTCTGTGTACGGCACTAATGGCGTTGTCGATGATGTTGCCTGGCCTTGTCGCCGGATGGCTGCAAGAGCTTGTGGGATACTTCTGGTTCTTCGTGATAGTTGTACTCTTGTGCGCCATGACGTTCATTGTTGCGGCGTTTGTGAAGATTGACCCGGAGTTCGGGAAGAAGGAAAACGATTAAGTTAAGAGTGAAGAGTTAAGAGTGAAGAAGTTTTTTGCATGCTTGTTCTCACTCTTTAATCATTAGGATATGTATTCTCGCGAGAAAAGAATTTACCGTGTAACGGTGTTGGGTAGCGTGGTCAACGTATTGTTGGTGGCGCTGAAGTTCGCTTTCGGAATCGTCGGACACTCGTCGGCGATGATTGCCGATGCGGTGCATTCGCTGTCCGATTTGGTTACCGACGTGGTCGTTATCGTGTTCGTAAGGCTGAGCAACAAGCCGCAGGACGCTGACCACGACTACGGTCACGGCAAGTATGAGACTCTGGCAACGGCCTTCATAGGGCTGGCGCTGCTTGCCGTAGGCATTGTCATACTGTATGGCGGGGCGGAGAAAATCGTGTCGGCGCTGCATGGCGAGGCGCTGCCGCGGCCGGGCGTGATAGCCCTTTGGGCGGCGCTTGTCAGTATTCTGGCTAAGGAGTGGTGCTACCGCTTCACGGTAAAGGTTGGCCGCGAGACGGGCTCGAGCGCCGTCGTGGCTAACGCGTGGCACCACCGCAGCGACGCATTCTCGTCCATAGGCACCGCGCTGGGCATTTCGGGCGCCATCTTCCTTGGCCCCCGTTGGACCGTGCTCGACCCTATCGCGGCGGTGATTGTCAGCTTCTTTATCGTCAAGACGGCGCTGGGACTGATGAAACAGGCCTCTGACGAACTGCTGGAAAAGAGTCTGCCGGACGACATTGAGCGCGAGATACGTGAGACGGCAGAGGCTTGTCCTGGCGTGAGCGGGGTCCACAATCTGCGCACGAGGCGTATCGGCAACATAATCTCCATAGAGATGCATGTGCGTATGCCGGGCGGACTTACTCTGTACGAGGCCCACCGACGCGCCACGGACATAGAGCATGAATTGCGCCGGCGCTTCGGCGAGGGTACGTACATTAACCTGCACATCGAGCCGCTGAAGGTCGACGGCCGTTACGTAGAGCCTTGATGGCCTCAGTGTGGCCGCCGCTCCGGCAGCGTGTAATGGCTTGCAGGTACGATTACACATTGTTCACGATAAGTGTCTCACCGCTTGCACATTGAAAAGCGATGAGGCCCTGTATTTTGCTCAGAATTTTTTATAAATCATTTGGGCGTGAATACGCCAATCCTGCGTGTGCAACCGTAACACGCTGTGCCGCTTGTGGTTATGTCGAGAAACGCCTTTTTTGTGCAATGAAAAAGGCTGTCTTTCATGTAAAAAAACGGCTTTTTGTCTTGTGCGCAACGGCTGTTCTCATTGCGAAAAGCCGTTATATTCATTGCGAAAAGCCATCACTCTCAACCCTAAAAGCCGTTGCTATATTCTTTAACACATAATTCTTTACAAAAGCACAGCCGTTTTGCAATGTGCGTATGGCATTTTAATTCAGCGCAATTCCAGACTGCTCCGAATCCGTGAACTTTCCGTGCTGACATAATGAAAGGCTTTTCCGTATTTTGCATGACATATTGCAATATACGGAAAAGCCTTCGATTGGTATCGTAAAAATGAATGTCCGCATTTTGCCGAATGCCATCATTCTCTTTTATAAGCGGTAAAACAAACTGTCATTACGTGTCAAGCACGTAATGACAGTTTGCCTTGCCGGTTTAAAACTAAATGTATTGTCTTGGCAAAAAGCTGATGTTTATAACCGTAAAAGCCGCAGCGCGGGTTATGAGAGCACTACGTCGAGCACCATCATAAGCGTGAACCCGATGGCGAAGCCTATCGTGCCGATGTTGGAGTGCTCGCCTTCCGACATCTCGGGGATAAGCTCCTCTACCACGACATACAGCATTGCTCCGGCCGCGAAGGCAAGCAGGTAGGGCAGGGCTGGCGCCAGCACCGAGGCGAGCGCCACTACCAGCAGCGCGCCCAGAGGCTCTACCAGTCCGCTAAGGGCGCCCATCGTGAACGAGCGCAGGCGGCTGTTGCCCTCGGCACGCATAGGCATTGATATGATTGCGCCCTCTGGAATGTTCTGTATCGCTATGCCTAAGGCCATTGCCATGGCCGCCGCCGAGGTGATGGCGCTGCCCTGTTGCATGGCGCCGGCAAGCACAACGCCTACGCTCATGCCCTCGGGCAGGTTGTGTATTGTCACCGCCAGCGATAGCATTGCTGTGCGCGAGAGGCGGCTGCGGGGCCCTTCCGGCTTGCTGTTGCCTATGTGCAGGTGAGGCGTCAGGCGGTCGATAGCCAGCAGGAAGGCCATGCCCGCCAGCAGTCCCACAGCCGCCGGCACGACGGCCATGCGCCCCATGCCGGCGCACATGTCCATGCCCGGTATCAGCAGCGACCATACCGAGGCTGCCACCATTACGCCCGAGGCGAAGCCGAGCAGTGTTTTCTGTACGAGCGAAGGCATTGCGCCACGCATGAAGAATACGAAGGCCGAGCCAAGGATGGTGCCTAAAAACGGAATGAGAATGGTTGTCAGCATATTATGTGTATTGGGAAAAGATGTTATAAGTCGTTGTTTCTGAACCTGCCGCGGTATTCGCCCGGAGTCATGCCGGTGATATTCTTGAACATGCGGCTCAGGTGCTGTGGATAATCGAAGCCGAGCCTGTATGCCACCTCGGTTACGTCGGCTCCTGCGGCAAGCCCGTTCTTGGCCAGCCTGACGATATACTGGCGTATGTGGTTGCCGGCTGTCTCGCCTGTGGCTTTCCTCACAACATCGCTGAAATAGTTTGGCGACATACACATATTGTCGGCAAAATACTTCACGGCCGGCAGTCCATGTTTTAATTGCAGTTCCTTGTCGAAGTATCCGTGCAGCAACGAGTCAAACCTGGCCAGTATGTCTGTATACTCAGTCTGGCGTGTCATGAACTGGCGATGGTAGAACCTTTTGCAGTAAGTAAGCACCAGGCAGATGTACCCTACTATGAGTCTGTCACTGAAAGAGTCGCTTCGATTGTCAAGTTCATCGTCCAGCTGTCTTATGAGCAGGTCTAACGTAGCACGCTCGCCGGCCGTCATGTCAAGTGCTTCGTTGACGTGGTAGTCGAAAAAAGTACATTCACGCACAAGTTTCTCCAGGTTGGCGTCGCGCAGCAGGTCCAGGTCGAACAGCAACGCCCACCCCTTTATTTCTATCGCCCTACCGTTGTCTTCCTTACCGCCGACCTGTCCCGGCCCGACGCATACCATCGTGCCGCCACCAAGGCCGTACTTTCCGCAGCCATAAGCCAGTTCTACCGAAATGTGGTCAAGCACGAAAATCGCGTACACGTCGTAGCTGTTAAGACTGCTCCTGACTGACTCCGCCTTGGAATAGTCGACCACGCAGACGGAAGGATGCCTCTCCTTCAAGCCTACGTAGCGGCCATAGTCATTGGCGTTTCTTATTTTAAGGATATTGCTCATTGCCAGATAAAGGTTTGTGTTATCATGCAAATATACTCTTTTTCGGGCAGAACATGTCCAGTAAGCTACGAAAACCGTAAAAATGGTACGAATCCGCAATGAATTGATACGTGTCGCACGATACCGTGAAGTATATTTGCAGCATAGAAAGTAATGGCGCGCTACGGCGGCGGCAACGGTCCCGTCAGCCAGCAAGCGGCGTTCGGCTTAACTGTTAAGGATGTGTATATATTAAAAACATATAGCTATTATGAAACAGAAGAAAACAATAACACGCCGTGAATTCCTCGGTATTGCAGGCGCCTCCGGATTGGTTTCGTCAGGGCTTTCCTCCTGCACAAGTAGCAATACGCCTGGCGGCACACGGCAAGAGCCCATTGGCGAAATGACGTTCCGTACCAATTCACGAACTGGCGAGCGTGTATCGTTGCTCGGCTACGGCTGCATGCGTTGGCCAATGATGTCGGCTCCGGACAGTACCGACAAGGTGGTTGACCAGGAAATGGTAAACCGTCTTGTGGATTATGCCATCGCACATGGCGTGAATTATTTTGATACAGCGCCTCCCTACGTGCAGGGGCTCTCCGAAGAGGCCACCGGCATTGCACTGAGTCGCCATCCGCGCAATTCGTACTATATAGCCACCAAGATGTCAAACCACCATCTTACCCGGCGCGGATTGCGTGGCCGTGAGCTTCGTGAGGCTTCGATAGATATGTACCGGCACTCTTTGGAAGCCCTACGGACAGACCATATCGACTATTACTTAATGCATAATGTTGGCGGAGAGACGGGCATACCGTTCCTGATGGAACGTTTTTTCAACAACCGCCTGATAGATTTTCTTATTGAAGAGCGCAATGCCGGGAGAATACGCAACCTCGGTTTTTCATACCATCGTGATGTGCGCGTATTCGATTATCTGCTCTCGTTGCATGACCGTATCCATTTGGATTTCGTGCAGATACAGCTGAATTATGTCGACTGGCGCCATGCTTCGGGCATGAACTTCAATGCTGAGTACCTATATGGAGAACTGCGTAAGCGCAATATACCGTGTACGGTAATGGAACCTCTGCGTGGTGGGCGGTTGGCTTCGTTGCCAGAATACCTTAATTCGCGGCTGAAGCGGCAGCGTCCTGAGGATAGTGTGGCCTCATGGGTGTTTCGTTTTGCAGGTTCACATCCGGGTGTGTTGACGGTGTTGAGCGGTATGACGTACATGGAGAACCTGCAAGACAACCTGCGGACGTTCTCGCCGCTCGTCCCGTGTACGGATGGAGAGCTTGCTCTACTTGAGTCAGTGGCGGCTGAAATGGCCGGGTATGACGCTGTGCCATGTACGGCTTGCGAGTATTGCATGCCTTGTCCGTATGGAATCAATATCCCCGCAATCTTTACGCATTATAATAAGTGTGTGTACGAACGTAACGTGCCGTCATCGTCACAGGATGATGGTTACAGGCGTGCGCGCCGTGCTTTTCTCGTGGGTTACGACCGTAGCGTGCCCCGCCTGAGGCAGGCAGCACGGTGCATTGGGTGCGGCCAGTGCTCCCCGAACTGTCCACAGGCTATCAAGATACCTGAACAGTTGCACCGTATAGACCGTTTTGTAGAGCAACTCAAGCAGGAGACATTATGACCGCACTGCCTGTCCACTGAACGTTGGCGTATAATCCGCTTATGTTCTGTCTACAAACCTCTTCAGGATAGGGCCGTATCCGTCGATGCGGCGGTCGCGCAGGAAAGGCCACCAGCGGCGTACTTGCTCACCCCGTTTTAGGTCGATGTCGACAATGCGGCGCTCTTCCTCCGTGGCCGAGGCGCGGTACAGTATCTCGCCCTGCGGCCCGGCCACGAACGAGCTGCCCCAGAACTGTATGCCACCGGTATGTCCCGACGGGTCGGCCTCATGCCCCACACGGTTTACAGCCACAACGGGCAGCCCGTTGGCGACGGCATGCCCACGCTGAACCGTAGTCCACGCCTCACGCTGGCGCTGCTGTTCCGCCTCCGTGTCAGTGCTCTCATAGCCGATGGCCGTTGGGTAGATAAGCAGCTCGGCGCCGCTGAGCGCCATCAGTCGGGCAGCCTCCGGATACCACTGGTCCCAGCACACGAGCACGCCGAGACGGCCCACCGACGTGTCGATAGGCTTGAATCCGAGGTCGCCGGGCGTGAAGTAGAACTTCTCGTAATAAGCAGGGTCGTCCGGAATGTGCATTTTACGGTACTTTCCGGCTATCGTGCCGTCGCGCTCGATGACCACCGCCGTGTTGTGGTAAAGCCCTGCGGCGCGGCGCTCAAACAGCGACGTGACTATCACTACGCCGAGTTCCTTAGCCAGTGCGCCGAAATATTCGGTTGAAGGACCTGGTATAGACTCTGCCAAGTCAAAGTTGTCAACGTTTTCAACTTGGCAGAAATATAGTCCGTTATGCAGTTCCTGCAATACGATAAGCTCAGCTCCCTCGGCGGCTAAAGCCCTTATTCCGTCGGCCAGACGTTGCATGTTGTCGTTGCGGTCGGCCGTGTTGTGTTGTTGAATTATTCCTGTTTTCATATATTTTATTAAGTAGTTAAAGTAGTTACAGGTAGTTAAAGTAGTTAAAGTCGCATGCCTTGCTGTTGGCGTTAATGCTAGTGAGAGCGTTGACAGGTAGTTAAAGCAGTTATGTGTACAGCCTTTATCTTTTGACAAGGCATACGACTTTAACTACTTTAACTACCTGTAACTACTTTAACTACTTGGATATTGCATTGTGCAGCAGTGCAGCGAGCCGTGCTGGCGGATAACTGTGCGGCTGTCAATCCCGATGAGTTCCCTGTCCGGGAAAGCCTCGGCTATTACTCTTGCGGCCTCTGCGTCATTGTCAGGCTGGGCATAAGTTGGGTAGATTACAGCCCCGTTGATTATAAGGAAGTTGGCGTACGTTGCCGGCAGACGGTCTTCCCCGTCGTAAATCGGGCGCGGCATAGGCAGGCGGAGCAGTCTGTACGGACGGCCGTCTGCAGTGCGCAGCGCCTTGAGTTCAGCCTCCATAAGGCTCAGTTCAGCGTAATGTGAGTCTGTGGTGTCGTCGGTCCCTATATATAATAAGGTGTCGTTGGGAGCCGTGCGCACGAGAGTGTCGATGTGGCCGTCGGTGTCGTCGCCCTCAAGGTGGCCGTGGTCAATCCACAAAACACGGTCTGCTCCGAGCGTATCTTTAAGCTTTTGTTCAATCTCCTGTCGTGTCATAGGCTGGTTGCGGTGTGGTGCAAGCAGGCATTGGCTGGTGGTGAACACTGTACCCTGCCCGTCGCTCTCTATCGAGCCACCCTCAAGCACGAAGTCGTTGTTGTCAACATATTCGCCGTCTACCACCTTATTTATATATAGGCTGCAGTTGATGGCATTGTCAAGTTCGGCGGGAAACTTGTCGCCCCATCCGTTGAAACGGAAGTCGAGCAGGCGTTTTTCCTTTCCGTTGGTCAGTGTAATGAAGCCATGGTCGCGCGCCCAAGTGTCGTTTGTGTCGCATTTATGCAGTATTACACGGCTCAACTGACAATCTGTCAGCCTTTCTTTCAGTTGTATCATGACGTTTTCCGGCTCGGGAGTAACAACTATCAGGCCTTCATGGCGTGTAATGGCGTCGGCCATTTCCACATAAGTGGCACTGATGTCGTCAAGATATTCGCGCCAGTCTGTCTGCGGGTGTGGCCACGTCAGTTGTATGGCGCTTTGGCAAGCCCATTCCGCCGGCATTGTATATTTTGTATCGTTCATAGTGACTTGCATGGATTATGCGTGTTCATTTGTTTTACAAAGGTAATATAAGTAAGGTTAATTAGCAAATTAATTGTTGTTTTTTGCATCGTTTCTGCGCGTTTGCGACAGTTTGTCTGACTGTCAGTTGTCATCGTGCCATTTTCCCGTTGACTTAAATCAACTGGTTTGACGAATATCAAAATACATGCGCTAAAACTGAATTTTCGGCTCAAAAGCGTTCAAGGTAGCCTGAAATGGTATTACCTTTGCACCAGATAAAGACGAAAACAGGATAACAGGATGTGAAGATGCATCCTACATGTAGAACTAAAAAGAGAAAGGTAAAAAGATTATGAAAAGGATTGTTAACAGGATTTTGGACAGCAAGAAGTTCAACAAGTATTGTGTGAACGTTCTTAAAATGTACAATTACGGACGAGTAAACATGCCCGTATAAGGTTTTGAGGTAATGAGGTTTTTGAGATAGGAGGTTAAACCTTACAACCTGAAAACCGAAAATTGTCAAGACTACAGGGTCGGACTGATTTTATGGCAAAGCTGTAAAATGAGTCCGATTTTTTTTGTTTATAAGCTGCGGATTTGTTATTTTAGCCGTCATTATGAACAGAGTCAATATTTATCTTATCGCGTTGTGTTCGGCTGTCGTGCTTAGTTCGTGCGACTTTATGGAGCGCAACAAGCCGCTTGTCAACGAAGTTGGCAAGGCGGTAGTGTCTGAATTGCTCAGTGACAAACAGGCTGAAAAGCCTTCTGGAGGGGCTGCGTCCACGGCTTCGGCTGACGACAAGCTGCTCGGCCAGACGTCTCCTGCCGGCATGGAGGAGCAAATGCTGAGGCGTGAAGGCTACACGGCGTCGTACAACAAGACGACAAAGCTGCCCAACTGGGTGGCATGGCACCTTACGGCCGACCGCACCGAGGGCCCCGCAAAGCGCTCGGGCGTAGACTTTGAGGCCGACATGGACGTGCCCGCGCCGCGTGCCGAGGACTCTGATTATTACGGTTCGGGCTACGACCGAGGCCACATGTGCCCCGCAGCCGACAACAAATACAGTGAAAGGGCTATGCGGGAGTCGTTCCTGTTCACCAATATGTGCCCCCAGAACGGCAACCTCAACCGTGGCGACTGGAACGAGATGGAGATGGCTTGCCGCCGTTGGGCAAAGAAGTACGGCGGCCTTTACATAGTGTGCGGCCCTATATTATATAAAGGTAAGCACAAGACGATAGGACGGAACAAGGTCATCGTGCCCGAGGCATTCTTCAAGGTAGTGCTGCGTATGGGCAAAGAACCTAAGGCTATAGGCTTTATCTACAAGAACGCCGAGGGCAACAGGCCCAAAGGCGACTACGTGAATACCGTAGACGAAGTGGAGCGTATAACGGGTATTGACTTCTTCCCGTTGCTCCCCGACGACGTAGAGAGCCGCGTTGAAGCCACTGCCGACATCGGCGATTGGTAATCACGGGATTATGAAAGGCCACCTTTTGCGATGCGAAAGGTGGCCTTTTAGCGTCTAAAAGGCGGTCTTTTACAATCCGAAAGACGTCCTTTCGCAACCGTGCTGATTATCAGATAGTTATGCGTTTGCCTTTCCTCGTTGTCTAAACGCCCGTCCGTATATCTGCTGACGGGCGCTTCTCGTTGTGTCGCTGCTGATATAATGGTTGCCGTCGGGCCAGCGGTATAAGCATGTGAAGCGTATTCCGGAGTTAAGATTAACGTGCAAATAAACGTTAAAACGAACGTCGCCTTACGTTATCTTGCAACATTTTCTTCGTTAATTACGTCTAAATGGTAAAAGAAAACAATAAATCTTTAGGATATGAAAGCATATTTAAGACTTCTTGCCGCTTGCGGATTGCCGCTCGTGCCTATGGCTCTTGCGGCTCAGGCCGTGACCGGACGGGTGGTTGACGACAAGGGACAGCCGCTGTCTTACACTAATGTTGTGGCCCTCTCGCTGCCCGACTCGTCGTTCGTAACGGGTGTCATGACCGACGATGACGGTACGTTCACGCTCGAAACGCCCGAGACGGGCCGCCTGTTGCGCTTCTCGCTCGTGGGCTACAAGACCGTTTACACCGACCGCCGTGACGATATCGGCACCGTGACGCTCGTCCCTGCTGAGCAGGTTTTGGGCGAAGTGGTTGTCAAGAGCAACCTGCCCAAGACGCGGTTGAAGGGCGAGGGCATGGTGACCAACGTCAGCGGAACCATCCTCGAGACGGCAGGCACGATGGAACATCTGCTCGACCGCATACCGAACGTGTCGGCACGCAACGGCAAGATAGAGGTGTTCGGCCGCGGAGAGCCCGAGATTTACATCAACGGGCGCAAGATGCGCGACGCCATCGAGCTGGAGCGCCTCGGCTCGGACAATATCAAGGATATCGAGGTTATCGCCAATCCCGGCGCGCGTTACGACGCCAGCGTGACCTCGGTGATACGCATAACGACGAAGAAAGCCGTGGGCGAGGGCTTCAGCGTGGACAACCGCCTGTTCGGAGAACTTAACGATTACGGCTACGTTGTAGGCCAGGAGCGCTTCAATTTAGGGTGGCGCAGCGGTGGACTTGACATCAACGGCTCGCTGTCACTGTCGCGTTGGGCCAATCCCGACCCGAAACAGATACCGTTGATAACATATCTCGACAAAACATATAACCAGCTATGCGAGATTGACCAGGTGTATAAGTCGCGCACGCTGAACGGCCGTCTGGCGGTAAGCTATATGTTCAACGAGAACCACTCGATAGGCATCAGCGCCAGATATGACCGCCGCCTTAGCGACAACGGCGGCTGGATGAACTCCGTTTTCACGCAGGACGGCGACACGACCGAAACCCTACGCAGCGAATATACGGCTCCGGTGCAGGCTACCAACGTGCAGGGCAACGCCTATTACGTGGGCAAGATAGGGCAGTGGAACATCGACTTCAACACTGACTGGATGTGGAGCAAGACCCGCAACATGATGAACACGTCAGAGGATTTCCGTGAAACGGGGCAGGCGGAGGAGCATAACGACGTGACGACGCAGACCGACGGGCGCAACAGTCTTATCGCCTCCAAGCTCGTTGTGACGGCTCCGCTGCTCGGCGGAAACTTCTCTTTCGGTGGCGAATACTCCTATTCGGAGCGCAAGACGGTGTACACCGTTCTGCCGAAAGACATTATCGACGACGACAACAGCCGCATAGAGGAGGGCATGGCGTCGGCATTTATCGAGTACGCAAGGCAGTTCGGTCCCGTAAACATGCAGATGGGACTGCGTTACGAGAACGTAAACTTTGATTATTTCGAGGATAACGTTTACAAGGATGGGCAGAGTAAGGTGTACAGCAACCTGTTTCCCTCGCTCGCGCTGTCGGCTATGTTCGGCAATCTTAACCTCCAGTTGGGCTACGCAGCCGACATTCACCGCCCTTCTTACAGCCAACTGCGCAGCAACATAACCTACGACAACCGTTACACTTACGAAGGCGGAAACCCCTTCCTGCTGCCGACGAAGAGCCATAACGTCAACTTTGCCGCCTCGTATGAGTGGGCTATGTTCAGCGCGGGATACTCTCACGTCATCGACCCGATGCTCCAGCACAGCGAAACGTACAAGGACGACCCCGCCGTTGCCTTGTTCCGGCAGGTTAACGGAGAGTCTTACGACAAAGTGTACGCCTCGTTCAACCTCCGTCCTGCGTTCGGAATATGGCACCCTTCGCTAATGCTGGGTATACAGAAGCAGTGGTTCAAGATGGACGTTCACGGCCATAGCCCGCTCGACAATCCCCTGGCGACGATACGTTTCAATAACACCCTTGACACGAGAATATGCCAGATATCGGTCAATATGGACTACCGCACGGCCGGAGCGGACGAGAACGTCTACATTCGCAAGCCTTCTTTTGGCGTTGACTTGTCGCTCTACAAGGCCTTTTTCGATAAGAAACTTACCGTACAACTTTATGCCGACGACCTCTTCAAGACTCGGAAGAACAACCTGATGATGTTCTACGGCACAATGCGCGAGTCATATTACATGACCCCCGCAATGCGTAACATCAACCTGACAGTGGTCTACAAGTTCAACGTCGGCCGCAGCAAGTACAAGGGAACAGGCGCAGGCGATGGCCAGAAGAGAAGGTTCTAAAAAATTAAGAGTTAAGAATTAAGAGTTAAGAAAAATACCTTTGTAGGCACACTGGCAAGGCATATTTTCTTAATTCTTAACTCTTAATTCTTAATTTCCCGACTCTTAATTCTTAATTAATTCATTCTTTTCCCGTTTGTTCGTTATTTTTCGCTATCTTTGTAATGCGTTTTATTACGAAGAAATGATATTGGATAAAGTTTATTCTGTCAGGGAAGAACGGCCCGAAGACCATGAAGCCGTGGCCAGGGTAGTAGAGCTTGCGTTCAGGGATATGGCCGAAAGCGACCACGATGAACACCGTCTGGTCGGCCGTTTACGCTGTTCAGAGGCTTTTGTGCCGCAACTTTCGCTTGTAGCCGAGACTAATGAAGGCGAAATTATCGGGCATATTCTAATGACAAAAGTGCGCATAGTGTCGGCCGAAGAGTCGTTCGTGTCGCTTGGATTGGCGCCTGTCAGCGTATTGCCTGCGTGGCAACGCCGTGGCGTAGGCAGCCTCTTGATACACGAAGCACACAGACGTGCCGCCGCGTTGGGCTTCTCTTCCGCCGTGCTGCTTGGCCATAAGGACTATTATCCGCGGTTCGGCTACCGTCCGGCAAGCATTTTCGGCATTTCATTCCCGTTTGATGCGCCTGGCGAATGCTGCATGGCCGTTGAGCTACTGCCCGGCGGATTGAAGGGTGTCAGCGGCACTGTAGAATATGACAAGGCTTTTTTCGGAGAATAAAAGTTGTTTTGTAAGCGCATTGGCTTACGTTATTTAACTTATGACATACCATGAAAATATTAAGCAGGAGGGGCAATGAGGCGCTTATGCAGCGTACGAAGACGGCGTTTATATGTTCAAGAAAGACGCCCGACGGACTTGAATACCTCGTCGGAAAGTGGTTGCTCGGACTGAAGCCTGAGGCTGATTGTGTGATGTGCGGCAACCAGTCGCCCATGGAAAGAGCGGTGTTCACTACGCTGCTTCAGCGTAAGATACCCGTGATATTGGCGCTTGCCGAAGCCATGCCGAGCCGTTTTGACGCTGACATTGAGAACGCTTTGCTCGAAGAAAGGCTACTTGTGATTACGCATTGTGAGCCGAGCGTGCATAATGTTACGGCCCGTTCGGCGTTCGACCGCAATATCCTTATGCTGTCATTGGCACAGAAAATCGTGGTGGGATATTGTTCTAAGGGAGGTAATCTGGAGCGTGCTTTGGCAGGTTTCGACAACGTTGAATATCTGGAGAACGGTCAGCCGTGGCTGAAACAGTCGGCTGACGGGCAAAAAGATGTTGCCGACGGAGTGGGGCATAATGCTAAACAAAATCCTGTAAAAGTTGATTGGAGTCGCAGTATAAGGCTTTTCCGGGGCATGATTTTCCTTGATTTCATGACCAATGGAGCTGAAAAGATTTTTAAGATAACTTACAGCCGGAGCCTTGGCGACGGTAAGTATTCGCGCGAAACGTTGTATTTTGACAGAAAGGAACTTGCCGAATTCAGCCGTATATTGGTCATTGTGTCCGACAAAACGGCCAATGGAGAGCCCCTTTCGCCTGAACTTACGGTACAATCGTTGAGCGGTGACGTGACCTTCAGCGTAGAACAAGGCGATGGACGTGACTTTGTGAATGCTACACAGGTCAAGAATTATCGCGACGGTAGCAGCCGCAGGCAGACAATATCAATGCTTATTGCAGAAGTTCCGCTCCTTATGGATGGTGTAAATGAAGCCCTGGCGTCGTGGAAACGATAAAAAATTAAGAATTAAGAGTTAAGAATTAAGAAAATCGTTTGTCGTCAACCTTTTTGGCGTTAAATTTGTATGAGGTTTTAAGGTCATGCGGTTATGCGGTTTTTAGGTATGCGTTGATATCCGGAAATGCCGTGAGTGATAGCGAGATTTACCACTATTGCCACTTTCAATAAACGCAAACCTATAACCGATTGGAACCGTAAAACCTTATAACCCAATAACCTAAAAACCGTATAAAGATATATGTCAGCAGGAAAATGGATAGGAGGCATACTCGGATTTATGTCCGGTGGAGCCTTGGGAGCGCTGGCCGGGGTGGCTCTCGGCGCGTTATTTGATTATGGACTGAAGGCCGTAAACAAGGATGAAGACCGTCGTGCGAGCGGTTTTGCGGGCGGGGACGATGCCTGGGAGCAGGCCCGGCGTAGGCAGTATTACGAGGGGCAGCGCAACAGTTTCCTGTTCTCGTTGCTTGTTCTGGCGTCGTATATTATCAAGGCTGACGGCAAGGTAATGCATTCAGAGATGGAGTTTGTGCGCCGTTTTCTGCGCATGAACTTCGGCGAAGCGGCTGTGGAGCAGGGTAACGCGATACTGTTGAAGCTCTTTGACGAGCAGAAACGCATGGACGCAAGCCGTCCCGGAGCGTTTAAGGAGACGATAAGGCAGAGCTGTGTGCAGATAGCCGCCAACATGGATTACTCCCAACGCCTGCAGCTGTTGAACTTTCTCGCAATGCTGGCGCAGGCTGACGGCAGCGTGCCCCAGGGCGAAATAGACGCATTGAAGGAGGTTGCGCGCTTCTTGGGGATGAGCGACAGCGAGGTGGATTCAATGCTCAAGCTGAGCGGCGGGACGCTTGATGACGCTTATGCGGTGCTCGGCATTAAGCCCGACGCCACTGACGACGAGGTGCGCCGTGCCTACCGTGCTCTCGCCTTGAAGCATCATCCCGACCGTGTGGCGGCACTCGGCGAGGACATACGCCGCGCGGCGGAAAAGAAATTCCAGGAAATTAACGAGGCAAAGGAACGTATCTACAAGGCAAGAGGCATGTGATTTCATGCCCATTGATATGCCCTTTAATTTGGCCTGATGGCCGATGGTTTTGCAAAAGGCGGCAAATCGCATTGCGATTTGCCGCCTTTTGCGTCCTGATTAGCCGTCTTTTGAAAGCTAAAAGACGGTCTTTTATAAAATGTTGAATGTCAAGTTGTTATGCGAATGAATATCTATGGTCTTTTATTCTGCTTTTTTATGTGCCTCTATCCGTGTTTTGAGATTCGTTTATTGCCGTTTTTATATTATGTCTTTTTGGCATATATCCATGTACCGGAAAAGCTTATTTTTCGGCTGTTTTGTTTTGGATTTATCTTGCAAATAGCTATTTTTGCAGGACAAGTAGCACGTTATGGATGGATTTATGGAAAACACTGACAAGTTGATTTATACAGACATGGACATGGAAAGGCGGGTGCTCGAGCTGGGCTTCCTGCCGTTCTTCCGTTGCGGAATACGTGGTTTCTCGATAGAGGAGATGACGGCTCCGGAGCTGTGGTTTTCCGATGAGGAAGACGGTCCGTGGGAATGGAAGGGCCCCGTGATACGTGAAGGTCACTGCGCATACGGCAAGATGTTCAACAAAAAGGCAGGATACGTGAGTCTTGAATGGCTGCCAGACCTGTTGAACTACCGCCGCTCGAGGCATTACGCTAAGGATGAGGATACTGCGGCGCTTGACGATGTTGTGCTGCAGACTATCATATCTGAGGGCAGTACTACGGTTAAGGAGCTTAGGAGGCTGCTCGGTTTCGTCAAGGGTAGGGGTCGTAAGAGTGCTTATGAACCTGTGGACGATATGCCTGAAGTGGGCAAAGTGTCGCTCGAACCCATACTTACACGGCTTATGATGGGGCTGCGCGTGGTGATAGCCGACTTTGAGTATAACGTAGACAAACACGGACGGCCTTACGGTTGGGGCGTGGCGAGATATACTACTCCCGAGGCTTTATACGGGAATATGCGCCCCAATCGAACGCCCGAAAACTCGTTCGAGCGCATATACGGCCATTTGCGCTCTCTGTTTCCTGACGCTCCGGAGAAGCGGATAATGGATTTAATAGGGTAAAAAAGAGGACTTTTATTGCCATCGGTTTGCGTTCCTGATGGAATAAATGATTATATGAAAGACTGAAATTGCCACGTAACCGTCAACCACGTATATGCCAACAAGGCAAATGTCTTTAACTCCTCAGCGACCGTAGGGAGCGTTAACTACTTTAACTCCTTTAACTACAAATGAATGGAAGCTTTGCGCCCATTCATCAATACATCATAAATCGCCGTAATTCGGAATATCAGTTAGGAACGTGTACGTGTTGTTTTCATAGTCCATGCGGCAGCAGTAGTGTTGCAGGCCGTTGCTTATGACGAGATAATCGACGTGGAGCAGCATGTTGTAGACCGATATTTGGTCGAACACACGCTGCGTAAGGGAAATGGTCGGAGCCTTGTATTCTATTATCATAACGGGTTGTGCCTCGCGGTTATACAGCACACTGTCGCACCGCAGGCGCTTGTCGCCAACGCGAAGCTCTACTTCGTTGGTGAGCAACGACGGCGGATAGCCCTTGTGTTCGATAAGGAAATGGACGAAATGCTGTCGCACCCATTCTTCGGGAGTAAGGCTTACGTACTTTCGTCTGAGCGAGTCGAGGATGAAAGGCTTGCCGTTCCGTTTCGTGATTTTTATTTCGTATTGTGGTAGGTTTAATCGATACATTTTATTAAATTTGCATTCAGAAAGCGCGCTTGCTGTCGGCAAAGTTACTCATTATTGTCGTAAAACGCTGACGAAAGCTGATTTTTTAGTTTTATAGTGCGCCGAAACAATATTTATATGGCAGACAAGAAGACCGTAACCTTTGAGAGCATTATGCGTGATTTGCACGCAGGCAAGTATGCGCCCGTATATATCCTGATGGGCGAGGAGTCGTATTATATTGACAAAATATCCGACTATATAGAGAAAAACGCCCTTGCTCCAGAGGAACGCGACTTTAACCAGTCGGTGGTTTTCGGGTCTGACGTCCAGCCGAACCAGATAGTAGACATGGCGCGCCGCTATCCCATGATGGCCGAGCGACAGGTCGTAATCGTCAAGGAGGCGCAGAACATCAAGAATTGGGAACGCCTTGAACGGTATGTCGAGAAGCCAATGACTACTACTGTACTTGTGTTGTGCCACAAGAACGGCTCGATAGACGGACGCAAGAAAATACTTCCAAAGGCGGCTGCCGTGGGAGTAGTCTTCGAGAGCAAGAAGAAACGCGAGTATGAGTTGCCGTCATTCATAGAAAATTATCTTAAACTTAACGGCCAGGCTACAATCGACAACAAGGCCGCGCAGATGATAGCCGACCATATCGGGGCAGACCTGAGCCGCCTGACTGGTGAGCTTGACAAGCTGCTTCTTTCTTTGTCGGACAACGACCGCCGTATAACGCCCGACATTGTCGAGACGAGAATAGGGGTGAGCAAGGACTTTAACGCTTATGAACTGCGTAGTGCCATCGTGAACCGTGACGTGTTGAAGGCAAACAGAATACTGAATTATTTTAACAGCAATCCGAAATCCGGCAACGCATACATGCTTGTACCGATGTTGTTCACTTATTTCCAGAATCTGCTCATCGCGTATTATGCACCACAACCACGCACGGAAGACAGTGTGGCTGGCTGGCTTGACCTAAAAGGAGGGTGGGCCGCCAAGGATTATGTGGCAGGCATGAAAAAGTATAGTGGCGTAAAAGTGATGCAGATAATTTCGAAAATAAGGGAAACAGACGCTAAAAGTAAGGGGTTGGACAACCCGAATACGCCGATAGGGGAGCTTTTACGAGAGCTTATTTTCTTCATTTTGCACTGAAAAACGCGTTTTTTCGGCTTCATTTTTTCTATTTCCTTATTTTTCTGGAACATAAAAAATAGAGGTAAATCCGTTAAGAATCAGGGACTTTTGCGATTTTTGACGCTCTCAGATTTGCGTATTTTCAAGCGTTCTTTCCCTGCCTTCGGAATATTAAAAAAATCCGAAATTTTGGTCTGAAAACGGTCTTAAAATTTAGTGTTAGCATGTGTTAACATTTAAAATTATAAACTTTAGAAGTTTAAATATTTATATTTTACGCATTAATTTATTATCTTAAGGTCTAAATTTAGCATTTATATATGTTATATATTGCGCTTAAATACAGCTTTGTATGTCAAAATATTTAAAACAATAAACCTTTATGTATATTTATTCATCACAGTAATCGTGTTGTAAGTATGGCATTTTCAATAGATTACGCCCGTTTTACGCATAAAATTTTAGTTGTATTTGCCATTTTTCCAATTTTCTTTTGCATAAACGTTTATTATCCGTTATTTTTAGCATAAATAACTTATTCATGGTGAATTAATTAGCTTTAATCGTCAGTATAATTACTTTAGGCCTTATTTAAAGACATAAATTTAAATTTGTTTATGTAAATACTAAAATGCAAGATATTTAAATTTAAATCTATAAATACAAATATCTAAATTTAAAATTTAAATCTTCAAATATTATTTAGAATTGTTGCGTGTGTCAAAAAAAAGATTTACCTTTGTAAAGTCTTAGAAAAAACGGCAAAATACAGCTTAAGCATAAGATTATGACAGAAATGAAAGACAGAATAAGGCAGATTATGGAAGCCCAACACATGAGCCAACAGACGTTTGCCAACTTTGTAGGAATCAATGCGGCATCGCTTAGCAGCATATTCAACAACCGTACCAAACCGACTCTTAATACGGTAGAAGCCATTAAGAGTAAAATGCCAAATCTGAATACAGACTGGTTGATGTTCGGGCGTGGTTCAATGTTCGTTAATGATAAGCAGCCAGAGGAAGACGTTAGTGCGGATAATGGCGAACATGGAAGTTCTGCTCATTCTACGGGAGAACCCCATGTTGGCGATCTGTTCGGTTCACCCTCTCCCGAGGATACAAGAAATGTGCAGTACCGTCAATCTGGAATGTCCATACGTCCGGAAGTTAGGTATGTAGAGCGGCCACAACGTCAAATTACTGAAATAAGAGTGTATTTTGATGACCTTACATACGAGACTTTTGTGCCAAAAAAGTAACTTTGGCCGTTATTCCAATGTATTTCTGTTGTTTGAATGTGCGGCATAATATATTATTATAAGGTTGCATGATGATGTCTGTATTAGGTAAAACGATACTTGTCAGGTTAAAGAATGTAAATATATGTGGTAGAACTTGAACCGCCAATAAAAAATTATTATCTTTGCAAAGATAAAACATAAAGGCTGAAAAGCGTGAAAATAAGAGAAGTGGTAGCAGCCCTTGAACGTTTCGCGCCTCTGCCCCTGCAGGAGAGCTTTGATAATGCCGGCTTGCAGGTAGGACTGACGGAGGCGGAAGTATCAGGGGCTTTGTTGTGTCTTGACGTGACGGAGAAAGTGGTTGACGAGGCCGTAGCTTTGGGCTGTAACCTCATTGTAAGCCATCATCCGTTAATATTCCGTGCGCTGAAGCACATTACTTATTCAAATGATGTGCAGCGTGCGGTGGCCAAGGCGTTGAAAAATGATGTCACGGTAGTGTCGATGCATACTAACATAGACAATGCCCGTGGCGGTGTTAACTTCAAGATAGCCGAGAAAATGGAGCTTGAGGGCTGCCGTTTCTTTGCCGGTAAAACGGTTGACGGTATCGAGTGCGGCAGCGGAGTGATAGGTGAATTGCCTGAAGAACTTGCCGCTGACGATTTCATTCTTATGCTTAAGCGTGTTTTTGACGTTGAGTGTGTTGAGTGTAACCAGCTGTTGCGCCGCCCGATAAAGCGGGTTGCCATTTGTGGAGGCGCCGGCTCGTTCCTTTTGGAGGACGCCATTGCTGAGCATGCAGACGCCTTCGTCACAGGCGAAATGCATTATCATGAGTATTTCGGACATGAACAGGAGATACAGATAGCCGTCATCGGCCATTACCAGAGCGAACAGTTCACTAACGAGATATTCAAGACCATTATTGAAGAAGCGTGTCCCGGAGTGAAAACTTATCTCACAAAGACGAATACCAATCCAATTATTTATCTGTAAATATACTTCCAAAAAATAACAAATAATCAAATATAAGCAGGCAAAAGGCGTTGATTGAGGATAAAATAGAGTATCTATCCAGGCTTGATAAACGTGTATTGCCGATTAAAAAAAGTAATTATTATGGCAAAGAAAGACCCAACAGATTTGTCTGTAGAGGAGAAATTGAAGACTCTCTACCAGTTGCAAACCACATTGTCGGCTATTGACGAGGAGCGTGCTCTCCGTGGAGAGTTGCCCCTTGAAGTGCAAGACCTTGAGGATGAGATTGCCGGACTTACTACGCGTGTTGAGAAAATCAAGAACGACATCAAGGAGTTTGAGGACGCAGTAAAGCAGAAAAAGGCTGAAATCAACGAGGCGCAGGCCAGCGTTGAGCGTTATAAGACTCAGCTAAATGACGTCAAGAACAACCGCGAGTATGACACGCTGAGCAAGGAAATTGAGTTCCAGACGCTTGAAATAGAGCTTTGCAACAAGAAAATTCGTGAAGCTAACACCAAGGTTGAGGAGAAAAACCGCGACCTGAAAGCTACTGAGGAGCAGATAGCCGACCGCCGTCAAGCCCTTGACGAAAAGAAAAATGAGCTTGACGAGATTATGGACGAGACACGCGCCGAGGAAGAGCGCCTGAAGGAAAAGGCAAAGGAACTGGAGGTAAAGATAGAGCCCCGTCTGCTCACCAGCTTCAAGCGCATACGCAAGAACGCACGCAACGGACTTGGAATCGTGTACGTACAGCGTGACGCTTGCGGAGGTTGTTTTAACAAGATACCGCCACAGCGTCAGCTTGACATCCGTATGCACAAGAAAATCATCGTTTGCGAATATTGCGGCCGTATATTGATTGACCCTGAACTTGCGGGAGTAAAGGCTGACAAGCAGGCCGAGGACAAGCCCAAGCGTAAGCGTGCAATACGCAAACGTACAACCGTTAAGAAGGACGAGGACGACGACTTCGTGCCCGAGGAGAAATTGTCTTAATAAACTTTTAAACTAAAAATAAACCATGAAACAAACAAAACAACAGAATGGGAACATTGTCGCCATCATTGCGATGATGTTCCTTTACGCCATGATAGCGTTCGTTACCAACCTGGCGGCACCGATTGGCGTAATTTGGAAAAACCAGCCTGAGTTAATGGGAAGCAACATGCTCGGCATGATGGGTAACATGATGAACTTCCTTGCTTACTTGTTTATGGGAATACCGGCAGGCAAGTTGCTCGTGAAGATCGGCTACAAGAAAACGGCTCTTGCCGCCATCGCCGTTGGATTTATCGGCGTATTTATTCAGTATCTGTCAGGCTTCCCGACGGGTTTAGCGGGCTTCTGGGTTTATTTGCTCGGAGCTTTTATCAGCGGTTTTTCCGTATGTATGCTCAATACTGTTGTTAACCCCATGCTTAACCTGTTAGGAGGCGGCGGCAATCGAGGCAACCAGCTTAACCTTATCGGCGGAACGTGCAATTCGCTTGCAGGTACGCTTACCCCTATGCTTGTGGGTGCACTTGTAGGAACGGTTACCAAGGACACGGCCATTAGTGACGTCAATCTTGTGCTTTATATAGCCATGGTGGTGTTCGCGTGCGCTTTCTTGATACTGTCGTTCACTCCTATCGCCGATCCCGAAATGGGAAAGACAACGCAGGATACCGTGTTCGAGCATAGTCCTTGGGCTTTCCGCCATTGTACTCTTGGCGTTATCGGTATATTTGTTTACGTGGGTATTGAGATAGGAATACCCGGAACCCTTAATTTCTATATTTCCGACATGTCCGATAAGGGCGCCGGAGTGCTGGGCGATGCGGCTGCCATAGGCGGGTTCGTTGCCGGAACTTATTGGCTGCTCATGCTTGTCGGGCGTTTTGTGGCAGGTTTCATTGCCGACAAGGTGTCAAGCCGTGTAATGATGATGACCGTTTCAACAGTTGCGATAATCCTCATTCTTGCGGCAATGTTCTCGTCGAAGGGCACTACTACTTCAATGCCCGTATTCACCGGTTCGTCCTTCGCCATGGTTACAGTGCCTATAAGCGCTCTCCTGCTTGTGCTCTGCGGACTTTGCACATCGGTAATGTGGGCGAGCATATTCAATCTCGCAACCGAAGGACTCGGTAAGTACACGGCCGCTGCATCAGGTATTTTCATGATGATGGTTGTAGGCGGTGGCGTGCTTCCGCTCGTGCAGAACTACATTGCCGACAAGGCTGGATATATGATTTCATACATTGTTCCGCTTATAGCCTTGGCATATCTCCTGTTCTACGCCGTTTACGGATGCAAGAACGTAAACAAGGATATCCCGGTAGACTGATCAATCGTGGCTACGTAAAAAGCGCATGGCCGTTATATGCCTTGC
>ERZ857521.409-NODE-409-length-66649-cov-4.914752_pt1 | contig 66649 bp, 72 predicted proteins | sample MGYA00519701_ERZ857521 | MGnify/ENA primary metagenome ERZ857521 (study PRJEB31778, sample SAMEA3449346) | human gut metagenome | biome: human gut; feature: human-associated habitat; material: faeces | place: United Kingdom | collected 2010/2012 ...
CGGTTGGACCGGTTACTCCTGTTCCTGTTGCTCCCGTCGGGCCTGTGGGACCGGTCGGACCAGTTACTCCTGTTCCTGTTGCTCCCGTTGGTCCTGTGGGACCGGTTGGACCGGTTACTCCTGTTCCTGTTGCTCCCGTCGGACCTGTGGGACCGGTCGGGCCAGTTGCTCCAAAGCCTGTTGCTCCCGTTGGTCCTGTAGGACCGGTCGGGCCGGTTACTCCTGTACCTGTTGCTCCCGTCGGGCCTGTAGGACCCGTTGGACCGGTTGCTCCTGTTCCTGTTGCTCCCGTCGGACCTGTGGGACCCGTTGGGCCAGTTGCCCCTGTACCTGTTGCTCCCGTCGGACCTGTGGGACCCGTTGGACCGGTTGCTCCTGTTCCTGTTGCTCCTGTCGGACCTGTAGGACCCGTTGGACCAATTGCTCCAAAGCCTGTTGCTCCCGTTGGACCTGTGGGACCCGTTGGGCCAGTCGCACCAACAGGACCGGTTGCTCCTGTTGGACCAGTTACACCACCTGCAGGACCTGTGGGACCGGTTGGACCAGTAGGACCTGTTGGGCCAGCAGGACAACAAATTACTGGACGACAACAATCATCATCACAATTTTGGTTGCAACAACAATTCATCCCATTATAGATATTCATATCCATATTCATACTAAAAGTCTCCATTCTCGGTGAAATAAATTGGATATATGCGTACTTTTTAATATTCTTTTTTCTAAAAAATTGAACTATTTTGTCTTAATATAATCTATTTGCTTGTACTACATTCCTATACTTTATACACACTCTACTTATAATATATGTCAACTTTTGAAAATCGTTAAAACATATCCTATAAAACAAAAAAGAAGACAGTCATACACCATCTCCTTTTGAAATAACTATTTTAAAAAGCCACGAACAATTTCTGCCTCTGCTTCTTCTTGTGATAATCCCAATGTCATCAATTTTATAATTTGTTCTCCTGCAATTTTGCCAATGGCAGCCTCATGAATCAGAGAAGCATCTACGTGGTTTGCTGTAATTTCAGGAACTGCAGTAACGCAAGCTTCATCCATGATAATAGCATCACATTCGGAATGCCCTGCACAAGCATTATTGCCATTTATTTTGGAATAAAATCCCTGAAAAGAGTTTCCTTTTGCTACCGAACGCGACACTACATTTGTACTGCAATCAACACCATTTAAATTCACTTGAAATTCTGTAGTAGCATTTTGATTACCGCTTGTCATTAACTTTTCTTTAATAACAAGTTGCGCACGATCCTTCAAATCGCCTTTTGTAACTCTTTTTGTGTTGTCTACACCCTCAATTTGTACTGTTTCCATTTCTAAATAGCTGTCTTCATCCAAATGTACCACTGTAACAGGATTTAGAACACGTTTTCCGCTTCCACTACCTTCTCCATAATGCTTTTCCACATATCGTACCTTTGCATTTTTTCCTACATGAAAGGTATGAACGCCATCATGCTGGGATAAATGAATACCATCATTATGAATACCGCACCCTGCTACAATATCTACATCTGCATCATCGCCAATAAAAAAATCATTATATACTACGTCTGCAAAACCGCTTTCATCTACTACCACAGGGATATGAACAAACTCTCCTTTTGTTCCAGGTTTCACGTAAATTTCAATTCCCTGTCCATTCTCTTTTGAACGAATTTCTATGTTATCTGTACTCTGACGACCAATGCTTTTACCGTCTTGTCGAATATTATAAGCGCCTTTTGGTGTTCCGGTTATTCCGGATACTACCTTGAGAAGTTTTTGCAGCACAGAGGAATTTCCAGAAATATGTTCTGTTTTTTCTGAATGTTTCATTGCTGTTCCCTCACTTTATGAAATTGATACGTGTCAGATTGCGATAACAGCTTTGGCAATATTTCATCCCGTGTCCCTACAGTATCTATCTCACCGTTAGAAATCACGACTATTTTATCCGCTATATTTAAAATACGCTCCTGATGCGAAATAATGACTACTGCTCCGCGTTTGGTATCTCTAATTTGCTCAAACACTTTAATTAAATTATGAAAACTCCATAAATCAATACCGGCTTCCGGCTCATCGAACAGAGAAAGGTCTACACCTCTGGCCATTAACATTGCAATTTCAATTCTCTTTAACTCTCCCCCGGAAAGACTTGCATTTATTTCTCTATTGATATAATTTGATGCATTGAGTCCCACTTCAGTAAGATATTGACTAAGCTCTTGGTCACTTTTTTGTTTACTGGTAGATAAATGTAATAAGTCTCTTACGGTAAGACCTTTAAAACGGACCGGCTGCTGGAATGCAAATCCCATACCTAATTTTGCACGTTCATGAATATCTAAATTGGTAATATCTTGGCCTTTAAACAGAATGGTCCCTTGAGAAGGCTTCTCAATGCCCATAATGATTTTTGCAAGTGTTGACTTTCCTCCTCCATTCGGACCTGTAATTACTACAAAGGTATCGGTATCTATTGTAAGGTTAATGTCTTTTAATATTTTCTTCTGTTGACCTGTTTCCTCCATCACAGAAAAAGAGATATGTTTTAATTCAAGCATTTTTCTTCTATCCTTTTATCTTCAGCTGCTAAACAGCAGGAATTTTGATTTGTGCCACATTGACAAGGAAATGTATACACCGGCATATATTGCTTCATCATTTTCATAAATGTTAAAATGGTGTTTTTATCATTCTCATTGAGAGAGCACAAATATGCTCTCATCTCATTTAACGCTTGGTCATGATGCGCCATGTATGTTTCTCTGGCCTTTTTCCCTTCATTTGTCAGACGGAAATATTTTTCTTTTTTATTTTTAGAATCTTGAAACTTTTCAATCAATCCTTTGTCTAAAAGCTTGATACTCATTTGTGTAACAGCACTTTTTGTCACGCCTAATTTAACAGACAGTATGCTAATATTGGCTTGCGGATACTGATAAATTTTTTCCAGCAATTCTATTTCGGCATTGTATAATACTTGTCCATCTGCATATTCTTTTGGTATTTTTTGCTTTGCTGTTATTACAGTCAGCATATCAAAAAATTGTCGGGCCATTTCGCATTGCATAGCAACGCCTCCGTTTGTGATTTCTGTCGTTTTATTATAAACCTGTTTTTCTGTTTCGTCAAGTATTGTTTAGTTACTTAACAAAAAAACAATAATACTTACGCCTTTCTACTATTTCATGTCCTGTATTATACCAAATTTTTTCATATTTAACACATTTGATGTACATACTAATAAAACAAAAAACGAACAACATGAAAGGTGATGTAGATAGAAATGCCAAATATAAAATTGGTTCCCCGACAAGACGGAGAGTATGATATTTTAATTGAATATTCCAAAGCCGATGTAGAATTTGCATGGGAATTTGGGAAGAGAAAAAACAAGCACACCAATTCAGAAGGTATTTTAAAATCCATATCAGAATATGCCAAAAAAGCCAAAATTAAAAGCGTAAAAATATTTGCATCAGGGATTTTGGTGGCCTCATTATCCTTAACTTCATTTTTATCCGTTTTTGCAGCATCTGACCGTTATATTATGGGATACTTATATAGTGGTACGGACCATCAGCAAATTGAATATGTGAATCAGACCGGCCAAACGTTGGATACCGTTTCCCCCAGTTATTTTAACATCCAAGAAGATGGAAGCTTAACATTGAATTATGTCAGCACATATTTAATTGATAGTATGCATGCAAAAGGAATTAAGGTAGTCCCATTCTTAAGTAACCATTGGGACAGAACGGCAGGTATTAATGCATTAAAAGATGTAGAAACACTTTCAACACAAATTGCAGATGATATAGAAAAATACAACCTGGATGGTGTAAACGTCGATATTGAGAATGTGACCCACGAACAAAGGGACCAATATACTCAATTAGTAAAACTGCTGCGAGAAAAAATTCCAAGTCATAAAGAAGTTTCTGTTGCGGTTGCAGCAAATCCCAATGACTGGCAGACCGGCTGGCATGGTTCTTACGACTACTCAGCACTTGCTCAGTATGCAGACCACTTATTTATTATGACTTATGATGAACATTATGAGGGCGGAGCTGCGGGCCCTGTCGCAGGAATTCAGTTTGTAGAAGACTCGATTCAATATGCACTGAGTAAAACTACTGCCGACAAAATTGTGATAGGCGTTCCTTTATATGGACGCGTATGGAGTTTAGATGATAATAGAATTGTTGGTAAAGGTATCAGCAGCAAAACCATTCAAGATATTTTAAATAACTGTGAATCCACTGTCACTTATGATGAAACAAGCCAATCTGTAAAAGCGGAATTTACAATTACAGAACAAAGCACCCGCTACACCGTGGGCGGAGATTTTGTTTTGCAACCAGGAAAATATGTGGTTTGGTATGAAAACGACCAATCTTATGAAACAAAATTGGGTTTAGTTGAAAAATATAATCTAAAAGGTGCAGGCTCATGGGCGTTGGGGCAAGAAGACCCATCCATTTGGGACCATTATGAAGAATGGATAAACGGAGAAACACAGGATACCACACCATCCGAACCATCGATTCCAAATCAACCGGAACAACCGGATACCTCTGAACCGGTTATCCCACAACCGCCAAATCCACCTTCCCCTTCCGAGCCGGAACCGCCAGAATCTATTGTCCCACCTGAGACAAATCTTCCGGAATCATCTCCCTCTGAACCGGAAGAATCTGAACCTCCAATATCTTCCAATACCCCCGAATCCTCTGAACCTCCAACAACAGAGCAACCGGATTCATCCAATCCAACCGAACCGGAATCTCCGGAGCGGCCTGTGACGCCTGAGCCTGAATCCCCCGAATCACCTGTACCGTCAGAGCCACAACAGCCCGATTCTTCAATTCCATCTATTCCACAGACTCCTACTCCTCCCAATACGGAATCTCCCTCTGAAACTCCACCAACATCTCCTGAATCAAATCATCTCATTCATCAGGTAATTTCCGGAGATACGCTTTGGGGTATTGCTGAAAAATATTTGGGAAGCGGATTTCGTTACCATGAAATCATGCAGTTAAACGGGCTGACAAGTACGCTAATTTATCCGGGAGACCAAATAAAACTTCCCATTCAATATCAAGAATACACCGTACAAAAAGGAGATTCTCTTTGGAAAATTGCACAAGAACAATTGGGCTCCGGCACGCGTTATACAGAAATCATGCAGCTAAACCACCTGTCCAGCGATGTAATATATCCCGGACAAATTTTTAAACTCCCAATCGTATAACCGAAAATTATAAAAAACAGTCAGGAAATGTGGTTGTCCCACCATATCCTGGCTGTTTTTTCAATCCAAAACATCTCCAATCTGATAACATATAAACTTATGAATCGTGATACATAGGAATAGGAATTCCATTTGCGTTCATTTATATTCTGATGCCGTTAAAGTGGTGAAAAACCAAAGTAACTTAGTAGTCCATTGTAAATTCCTTGAGCAAATCCTCTTTGGTCATCTCTAAGTTTTTGTGCATCGGAAGTATTGCTTAAATATCCCAATTCTACCAATACAGCAGGCATGGTAGTACGTCTTAATACATACAGCGACGGATTCAATCGTACCCCATTATCCCTGGTGCCTACACGTTCTACAATCGCATTGAGAATGTGCTGTGCCAGCCAATAAGATTGGGTATTACTCCGATAAACATACACTTCACTGCCATTAATTGCAGGATTTGTATTGGAGTTACAATGAATACTGATAAAATAATCTGCAGGCCAGGAATTCGCCATATTTACACGGGCCTGCAAACTGGTAGCATTGCTGGTACCCAGTACGGTCTCAGGAGTAGGGCGTGAAACTCTTGCAGTAAACCTGGGATCGTCATTCAACAGATTGGCTAAATAGATTCCTACATTATAGGTAACGTCTTGTTCCCTTAATCCGTTCCCTTCTGCTCCTGCATTCACACCACTGGGATTATGCCCTTGATCGATAAAAATACGAATAGCCAAATAATCGCCTCCTATTGTTTTCTGTTGTATCTTATTTCAATTACTGAACGGGAATGAATATGTCATCCTTTTTAAATGCAGTGAAGAAGCGCTCTCATCTCTCGTACTCCTTTTTCCTGAGAGACAATAATCGTCTGCAAAATTGGAATTAGCTGCGGACAGATGGAGAAATGCAATGCGTTTTTTGACATACAGATAGCACCTTGATGATGTGGAATCATTTCTCTCATAAAATTTGCATTAATCTGATTTGTCGAACAAGCATTTTTCATTTGAGAAAACATAGTTCTTGTAATTTGGTCAAATTCATTTTGATACAGGCACATATCCTGTTTTGAATCAAATTGTTCCCCACATACTCCCAGTATTTCTTTCATAGCTTCGATGCCTTTGGTTTGCTCTGAAATGATATTCTTTGCAATGTTTTGCAGAGGAAGTAACGTTGTATATTGTAAAATGTTCTGAGACATTTTAATTGCTGCTTGGTGATGAGGAATCATTTGTACAATAAAATTATGCGATATACTGTTTGTTAATTTCGCATTTGTCATCTCTTCTATCATATTGTCTAAAATCTCATAAAAACAGCATAAATATTGCTTTGTTACATCACTGAATTGTTCACCACAGTACATTGAAATTCCCCCTATTCTCCGCTATTCTATGATGGAAAAATGTATCCGGTGATAAATGTAGGCTATTTTTTATCCAATATCACGCATTTCATGATAAAACCAACAGAATGTATATTCTATTTTTAAGAAATATATATACCTGTGAAATAATCCTATAGTGACGAACGAAATGCATATGGATTGTAGAAACAAAAAGAAAATACCTGAGGGATGTATATACATCCCTCAGGTATAGGTTGAAATACAAACTGCAAATCTACATGTTGAATTAATGAAACATTTATAAAATTAGTTCTTATTTTAATCTGTCAATAGAATACAATAAATCTCGGAAACCCGTAATGTAGTCTTTTCTAAAATCAATATATTTTCTATATTTTATAAAGCGTGGTATTTCACATTCTTCAATTAATATTGGTATGATTCGTATTTCCTTATTTTGATTTTCATCCCAAATGGTTGATTCCCATTCAGCTCGAACCCAATTGGATTTTACTGAATTATTAGATAATAAAATCAATAAGAAATCACTATTATTAATTCCTTTTTCAATCTCTTCAGGGATGGATTGCCCACCCACAATATCCCACTCATCCAACCATGGAATACATCCTGCCTCTTTTAAATCAGAGTATAGTAAATTTGCAAATCCTTTATCTTTAGAGGAATAAGATATAAATAATTTAATACCTTTTTGAGACATAGTATGTGTTTGTATATGTCTCTCGTAAAACAGGGTATTTACAAATTCTGATTCCAGAAGCAAATATATTTTCTTCTTTTCATCCTTTTCGTTAAGTATTTGTTGTTGCAACGTTTCTTTTCTTTGAATGATTTCGTACATGGTAATTTCATTTGATAAATATGTAATGGGAACCAGATGGAATGATGAACAAAATGACGGATTACCAAAATATACAATTCCAAACTGATTTCCTTCACATATATCTTCATCATCTAAATATCCTATTTTCCCTTTATACGGTCCTTTGGTACAAATAACCAGCCCAAATTCTAAATGATTCAAGTGCTTTTCTCCTTTCCAAAAATTATTGCCGCCAACAGCCTTTGGGGAAAAAGTCTCGTGATTATTTCCATATCAGAAGGATTGATAAAAAATACCTATTAAACTATCGACGACAAAAAGTGAAATTGTCCCAACTCGTAAAAAGTTGTAGTAATTTAGAGACGTTACAAGGACAATCCCAATCAAATAAATAACATTATTATAGACCATCGCGGAAAAATCAATAACAAATTTTTATGAAAAAGCCCAGCCGGACGGCTGGGCTTTTTGAATGGAGCACAGTCCATTCCAGCATGGCCCACCCGGAGGGATTCGAACCCCCGACCTCCAGAATCGGAATCTGTTGCGATATCCAGCTTCGCTACGGATGGAAATATATTTTATAAAGTATACCATAAAAAAAATACAGTTGCAATTTTTATCACTAAAAAGATTTTAACACATGCACTGATAAAAATCTGTCATAAAAAAGGTCGGAGCAAGCTCCGACCTTTTTTAGATTCCCAGTAATTCGTTTGCACAATTTTTAAACGCCTGAATTACCGCTTGAGATTCTTCTCTTGTCTTACCTTTTGCGGATAAGTACAATTTTAACTTAGGCTCTGTTCCTGACGGACGCACAATTAATTTGCTGCCATTTTCCAAGCGATATTCCAAAACATTGGACTTGGGAAGTGTAATTTCAGTTTCAATGGTACCGTCAAAACATTTAGACGCTTTATAATCACTCCATCCAACCACTGCAAAGTCTGCAATTTTAGTTGGAGTATTGGTACGCAAATGCTCCATAATTGACTGCATTTTATTCATACCGTCTTGACCTTCAAACGTAAAATTCATCAATTCATTTAGGAAATAACCATGTTTTTCATAAATATCATGAATTGCATCTACCAACGTTTTTCCTTGCTTTTTATAGTCAACTGCCATTTCACATACTAACATGCTGGCATTCACAGCGTCTTTGTCACGTACATAGCTGCCTGACAGATATCCATAACTTTCCTCAAAACCAAAGATATAACGGCTTTCCTCTCCGTTGGCTTCTAAGCCTGCTATTTGGTCACCAATATATTTAAACCCTGTCAAAACGCTTCTTAACTCAATACCGTATTCTTTAGCAACACTATCCGTTAAATCGGTAGAAACAATTGTTTTGACTGCAACCGGATGTTTTGGCATAGTTCCATTTGCAATACGATTGCGCGCAATAAAATCTAATAATAAAACACCAACCTCATTGCCGTTTAACAATTGATAATCACCGTTATGTCTTACAGCAATACCCATACGGTCACAATCAGGATCTGTCGCTACCAGTAAATCCGGTTGTACGCTTTCACAAAGATTCAATCCTACTTGCAATGCCTCTCTAAATTCAGGATTTGGATACGGACAAGTCGGAAAATTGCCGTCCGGTTCTGACTGTTCAGGAACAATTGTAATATTTTTTATACCAATCATATTAAAAATACGTGTGACACACATTTTTCCACTGCCATTGAGAGGAGTATATACTACTTTTAAATCAGAATCGCTGCAATCCAAAATACTTTGTGACTTAACAGCATTTAAAAATGCAATTACAACATCCTCGCCAATGGCCTTAATACTTCCCTGTTCTACTGCGGCATCATAATCCATGTGTTTGACATCACGGAAAATATCCAGCCGGTTAATTTCATCCAGAATAGCATCTGCCATTTCCAAAGCAACCTGACAACCGTCACTGCCGTATGCTTTGTATCCGTTATATTTTGCAGGATTATGGCTTGCAGTAATACAAATACCCGCGTCACATTTTAAATGACGAACGGCAAAAGACAGTGCGGGTGTAGGCATCAATTGAGGATATAAATGTGCGGTAATTCCGTTCGCTGCCAAAACCTCAGCCGCTGCCTTTGCAAATACGTCTGACTTAATACGACTGTCATATGCAATTGCCACAGACGCATGCGACGTTTTTTTATTTAGATAGTTGGCAAGTCCTTGAGTTGCCTTTTGTACTGTATAAATATTAATTCGGTTTGTACCGGCTCCAATTACACCACGTAAACCACCTGTTCCAAATTCCAGTTCACGGTAGAAACGGTCGTTAATTTCCTCTGGATTACCCTCAATTGCATTTAGTTCTTCTGTTAAATCCGGGTCATCCAGTTTCATAGCATGCCATCTCTCATATTCAGTCATAATTACTCTCTCCATTCCCCGCCCTTATCCATATTACTGCTTAGGCTTTAATCTGTCTGTTCGGCGGTAATATCATTACTTTATATGTATCAACAAAATACAGTCAACATAATATTGGTTCTCTCAAATTAGCCTATCACGCCAATCCATACAATGTCAAGAAACGAATTTTAAACTTTTATAATTTGTACAGAAATACCGGCATCTGTGATATCAATTATCCCATAGGTACCGTCAGCATATTGCAAAGAGCCCGGATTCAACAAATACAATTCATCATCATATTCTGTTATAGGCAGGTGCGTATGCCCAAAAAGCACAATATCCGCATTCCTTTTTCTTGCTTCCATCTTGATTTGCTGTAAATTTGTTTTTACCCTATATTCATGGCCATGTACAAAAAATATTGTTTTATCCGCTACTTTTAATTCACCTTCAAGAGGCAACGAAGAACCCCAGTCACAATTACCGGCTACCTGATAGAATTGCTTATCTCTATAAACAAATTCCAAATCCACAATATCATCGGCCCCGTCCCCTAAATGGATGATAATATTTGCTTCCGGTTGACTTTCCACTGCACGCTCTATATTCCTTGTATTTCCATGGGAATCGGAAATAACTAAAATTCTCATAAAAACCCCCTTGACTCCATATACAATATTACTATCTGCCCATTTTACCGCATATGTATATTTATCTAATCATATTATATATGGAAACACATGAGGGAATCCAGTCTTTTTTCATTTTTTACTTTGAAAGGTGTGAAATACTTTGCCTAACAACGAAGAATTACAGAAACTGTTAAATGTAGCAGCCCAACGTCTGGGCACACAACCCGAACAACTAAAACAACAAGCAGAAAACGGCACGTTGCAAAAAATGTTAAACAACCTAAACGCCAACGATGCCGCAAAACTTCAGCAAGTATTAAGCGATAAAGAGGCGGCCAATAAACTGTTAAATTCACCGCAGGCACAAGTGCTGCTAAAAAAATTTTTGGGCAAATAAGAAATGGGGTGACGGTCCATGGATGACTTAGCCGGAAAATTAAATGAAATTTTAAATAATCCTACAGAAATGGCAAAATTTCAGCAAATGGCTAACAATTTATTGGGACAAATGAATACCGAGCAGCAAAACAATGCCCCTGAACAACCAGCGCAACAATCCCCACAGCAATCTCAAAGCAATTCTACCGGAGGAATTGATTTTAGCCAGCTTGCCAGTCTATTAGGGCAACAATCAGCACCTGCACAAGCACCTCAAACGAACAATAATCCACTTGGTGCTTTGTCTTCTTTAGGCGGTTTGGGAAATACTCTGGGAGCATTAGGCGGAGGAGGAAACGGCGTTTCCCCTGAGATGCTCAATACCATTATGAAAATAGCGCCTTTGCTGGGGAGCATAAATCAAGAAGATGATAATACCAGACTACTGCACGCTTTGCGTCCTTTATTAAAAAGTGAGCGTCAGAAAAAACTGGATGAAGCAATTAAAATTATGAGAATGCTGAAGTTTTTACCTCTTTTAAAAGAACAGGGTATTCTTCAGGGGATTCTATGAGGTGAAACATGGCCAACGAAAATATGGATATGAAGCGTATGCAGGAAGAGGCAATTCATAGAGTGCAGGAAATGCAGAATCGTGCCAATCAACAACTGCGCGGCACACCGTCTTTTGCTGCGTCGCCAAGAACAAACCGTTCGAATAATGGACCGTCTTTTTCAAGTGGAACTCACGGAAATCATACTGAAGAGCCCGCTCACCACACACCAAATGAACAAGGCGGCCCTTTACATGGGCACAACGGAGGTAGTCTGCCAAGCGCCCCTCCCGTCTCTGCCGGACCACAGAACATTGTGGAAAATTTATTAGACGGAGTTATGAAAGACAGCGAACGAACTTTAATCATGATACTGCTGCTGGTACTGTTTAACGAACAAGCCGACACCAGTGTTATTTTCTCGCTGTTATACTTACTGCTCTAATGCACATAATGATGAGAGAAGATACCTGATGATAACATTCAGGTATCTTGCTTTATTATATATATGGACAAGATTATGATTTATGACAAACGAAATATAAAAATCAAAAACGGATACCAATTGGTATCCGTTTTTGATTGCAGAATACTGTGATAAAAGATGAAGCCGGTAAGACATGAATGCCTTTTCATAAAGATAGAGTCCCATTTTAGAAAACAAATTATCCAAGAAATGCAAAATTCAAAAGAATCTTTGACAAAAGGTCTTGTATCTGTCAATCTACTTTATTGGCTATAAAAATTCTTTTTCCATCGCCAGAAATACTCATCACGTTTTCAAGCAGATTGAATTGAGGATAAATACGGCTCTCCGCTGAGAGAATCAAATTCCAGTATATAACGGTATGTTTCCACAGCAATTTCCTGTGTTGTAGAAGAAAACTCTACCGTAACAACGATGGAGCCATTCTCTTTTTTTACCTCTTTTATTTGCGGAACTGTGCTTGTAACACTGCTACTAGGTAACACACGGTAAGTATCAGAAGATTCATCATAAACAAAAAAAGAAGCGTTTTGCAGATGTTTGGAAGAAAGATGAAACGCACTTCCAAACAGTTCCCTCGATGCATTTTCTACATCTTTTGCCGGAACAACCATTCTTCCCTGTGCGTCTGTCTCTTTATAGTTTGCCTGATTTTGTGTCACCGCCCTCCATACGGAAGCTTGCAAAATCATATCTTCGCTTGCCTGTGACAACGATGAAAACGGTTCCGGATTTTGCATCATAACAGGCGCTAAAAAAGCATTGATTTGCTCTGTATTTTGTACCAAGTCTACTCCGCCAAACATACAAAAACATACCACACCCGCAAATGCGGCCATTAAAATCATAATACCCGGGATGATTCCTTTTGGTTTTGATTGTTTTGTCTCATCCTCATATATTTCCTCTTCCTGTTGCTGCGCAATTTGGGGATTTGCAGGATAAAATAATCTGGAGGGCTGATTATTTCTTTTCCAAAGAGGAAATCCTTCTATTTCCGGCGAGGGCTCTTCTTGTTCCGGCATCGTTGGATATTCCGGAGTTTCGTTTCCTTCCTGCTCTGTTTCTATCATATTGGAGTCATCTAATGTTACATGTATGGTAGGTATTGTATTGTCAATAGGCTCTGATGAGGGCTCCTCTTTTGTTTCTTCTGCCGAATGCATTTGAAGCTGCGGCAAAAATTCAGTGGGCTGCTCATCTCGATAATCACACACAAATTGTGCCGTTTTTTTCGGTGTTTGTTCTTTGTTTTCTGAATTCATTTGTTATGATTCAACCCCTTGTTTTGTACTTTACCTAATATATAAGTACAAAACAGCCTCGGCAGAACTTTTTTATAAAAAAGAAATCTGCCAAGGCTGTTTTGTAAACTATTATTCAGGGTGATTTCATAACTGTATTTGGTAAAAATCTGCTTTTACACTCTAGCAAAATTAAGATTGGAATTTATTCCAATAGATACAGTACTTTATATACGAATTTGACCGTTGCCGTTGACAATAAATTTCACGGAGGTCAGTTGTTCAATGCCCATAGGACCTCTTGCATGGAGTTTTTGAGTAGAAATACCGATTTCCGCACCCAGTCCAAACATACCGCCATCTGTAAATCTGGTGGACGCATTCACATAAACAGCTGCTGCATCTATTTGAGATGTGAATAACATTGCATTGGTATAACTTTCTGTTACAATACATTCACTATGACCTGTGGTATACGTCATAATATGGTCAATGGCTTGATGAATGTCGTCTACAACGCGAATTGCCAAAGTATAACCCAAATATTCTGTCGCCCAATCTTGTTCCGTTGCAGGTACTGCATCGGGCAATATTCTGCAAACTGTTTGACATCCCCTGATTTCCACTTGTTTTTCTTTCAACCTTTTCTCAATGACAGGGAGAGCTTTTTCGGCGATAGTTTTGTGTACCAATACTGTTTCAATGGCATTACAAACAGAAGGACGGGACGTTTTCGCATTAAAAATAATATCAGCCGCCATAGCAACATCTGCAGATTCATCTACATATACATGGCAGTTGCCGGAACCTGTTTCAATTACAGGAACCTTTGCATTCTCCACCACCGCTTTGATTAAGCCTGCACCGCCTCTTGGAATCAATACGTCCAAGTATTCCGTTAAACGCATCATTTCATTTGCGGATTCTCTACTGGTATTCTGCACAAGCTGGACACAATTTCCTGACAAACCGACTTGCTCTAATGCAGCTTGCATAATGTTGGTAATACATTGGTTGGAGTGGAATGCTTCTTTTCCTCCTCGTAAAATGACCGCATTACCCGATTTTAAACAAAGCGCCGCTGCATCGGAAGTCACATTTGGTCTGGCTTCATAAATCATGCCGATGACACCCAGAGGTACACGTACTTTTTCAATCTTAAGACCGTTGCTTTGCACCATTCCGTCCAATACGGTACCGATTGGGTCTTTCAGCGCTAAAACTTCCTCCACACCTTTTGCCATACCTTCAATACGTTCACTTGTTAATGTAAGGCGATCCAGCAATGACTCAGACATCCCGTTTTGTTTGGCTGCTTCAATATCCAAAGCATTGGCCTCTATAATGTTATCTTTATGTTCTCTCAAAGCTTTTGCAATTGCAGCAAGTCCCTGATTTTTTTTATCACCTGCGAAAGCAAGTTCACGTGCTGCCTCTTTTGCACGTTTTCCCATTTGTTCCAATTCGGTCATATCTATTCCTCCTTTCAATATCGATGCACTTATAATGCGGCAAATGTAGTTCCTATTTGGACGCCGTCCAGCAATTGATATAAATTTTTGGGATGCGTACCACTCATCACACAACAGGAGATACCCGCTTCATTTGCAATTTGTGCGGCGCGTATTTTGGTCACCATACCGCCTGTTCCTCTGTTTGTACCCGCATCGCCTGCCAACGCCTTAATTTCGTCTGTAATATGTGTAACATAAGGAATATGCTTGGCATTCGGATTTTCTCTCGGGTCTGTATCGTAAAGTCCGTCAATATCAGTTAAAATAATTAACAAATCTGCTCCAACCAACTTGGCAACGACTGCGGATAACGTATCATTATCTCCAAAATGAGGGCCATCCAGCTCGTCAATGCTAACTGTGTCGTTTTCATTTACAACCGGAATAATATCCATATTCAGCAGTTCTCTGAAGGTGTTTTCTACATTACGCTTGCTGTTCTCACTGGCTGTTACGTCTGCTGTAAGCAAAACCTGGGCAACCATACAATTATATTCTCCAAAAAGCTTATCGTACATAAACATCAGTTCACATTGCCCAACAGCTGCAATCGCTTGTTTTTTTTCTGTTTCTGTGGGGCGCTCTTTGATGCCGAGTTTGCCCATACCTACGCCAACCGCGCCGGATGATACAAGTACTACTTCAAGACCGGAATTATGCAAATCACTTAACACTTTGCAGAGTTCTTCTGTTCTTCTTAAATTTAGTTTTCCGTTTTCATAAGTTAAGGTAGAGGTACCTACCTTAACTACAATGCGCTTTGCCTGTGATACTGCGGACATATATACCCGTCTCCTCTGTACTTATAATAAAATGGAACTGCATCAAATAAATAGTGTAGATATTATAACATAAGAGAAATTGCAAAGCAATTTCTAACTAAAAAATGTTACAACGTTCTTGCCAACAGCCAAAACTTTAGTTTTGCTGCTGTTGCAAGGTTGTTATAGCATAAAAAAAAATTGCTATGCAATTTTCAACTGATAAACGCTAAAACGTTCTTGCCAATAAACAAAAACAAACATTGAAAGGACTATCTTTCAATGTTTGTTTTGTTGTTATTACCAGATTATTAAATGAAAAAATTATAAAGTAGTTTTCAATCGGTAAAAGCTAAAACAACTTTTCCTCTGTGTTTTGCAATTTCTGCAAAACTTCTGCATGCTTTATCTGTTTTCCAACTTAGATTTTTTTGATTTTAGATGTTTCATAATTAGAATAATTGCGATTACAATCAAGATTAAAACAAAAACACCAACTGCAATATAAATATAAATGAGATAGGTGTCGTTGACCAGTTCACCTTCAGCATTTTCGGTTGCCTTATACTTCAAGTCATACCTTCCATCGCCATTTTCGTCTACATTCAATATAGTTGAATCTGAATTGGTCGCCACAGTATCAATTACAGTCTGTTCCGTAATTTTTATATTACTGAATGTGCGCAAATCGGTATACTCTCCGGTATCATCCATAAATCTAATGGTATAGTCCATATACCCGTTGCCGTTACCCTCAATTTGGATATTATAATCTGTACCTTCTTTTAATCGCAGTATCTTCACTCGATTATCGCTGTTATTGGTTATCCTCAAATGTTAAAGAGCCAAAAGCAGTGCGGGTATTCAGGTTTTCTTCTATAGAGCATAATGTTTCACCATCGTACGTTACCGTCACATCAACAGGACATGCTATGCGAACATATATGTACTTTTGTCCATTGATTTGATCCGCAATATCGCCAAAGAAAAATATTAAATTATCTGCGTTTTCAACCTCAAAGTGACACCCTTCACTTGCAATGTTTTCTAACAGTGCCTGTGGTGAGGTTTTATCGTGTGAATTACTAAAAAAGCCTAATGTATAGATATATATGCCTTCATTTTTGATTGTTTCAGCAAACTCTATGAGTTCATCGCCTGTTTTGCCCTCGTTGGGTTCACCGTCACTCATAAGTACGATTATTTTCTTTTTTGCATTGCTGCTCTGTAACATGGAATATGCCTGTGATAACCCCGCTTCCATATTGGTTCCGCCACCAGAATTGAGATTCTGTATTACATTCGTCAAATACCTTTCAGTCATACAGAAGTCAGCAATACACATACTGGTATTATCATAAGTAACAACACCGATACTGGAATCTTCCTTTAAAACCGTATTGATAAACCTTTCTGATGCATTTTTGGTTTCATTCATTGGAGTACCCCTCATACTACCTGAAACATCAAGAACCAAGGCTATGTCTCGCTCATCTGAGCCGGACATCAAAGGCCATTCCGTTTTTCCGTTACCCTTTTCAATCTCATCAATTTTTGCTTGGACACAATCGGCATAAGCCTGGGCACCTTTCTCATTGGGATGCATGGAATATGCTGATGGTACTATAAGACTTGATTCTAAATCTTGAGATTTGCTACCAATATATACCTCATTCAAAAAAGCGTCATTGGAATAGGCGCCGTGTCCATCAAAAGCCTCCTCAACAGACACAAAACAGATTTTCATTCCGTCCACTTTGCACGATTTCACAATGGATTCGATTTCGTCATTGAATCTGCTTACCGAATCATTAATGAGAGCAGCATCTCTCTCATTAAACAAGAATCTGCTTCCGTTAGGGTCCAGTAATTTGGGGTATCCGGCAACAATAATTTTAGCTTGTGCACCTGCAGCATCTTGAATATCGCAATAAGCTTGATAAAGTCTATCTCTTATGCTTTCACCGCCGTCAATACCATAATAAAATTCTTCCCAAACGGAATCTAATTTGTCGGTTAATAGTCCGGGATTAAATGAAAATGATAGAGCTGCCTTGGTTATAACATCCGTAAACTGCGCATCATTTCCTCCAATGGAAACAGTAACATATTCCGCTTTTTTATCACCTAATTCTTTAAAAACATCAAGCTGTTTATCAATATAACGACTGCCTTTCTTCCCGTCAATGTCATAGTCCTTACGTTGGGTGTGAGTCAAATTATCGGTTGTTGCTCCGGATGTAGCCACAAAAAACCAATTATCATTACGATTTTGAGACATAGAACCATTTACTCCCTCCAGAGTAAGTCTTCCGGGCCAACTTTTTTCAGACCTATGTGCAAGCCAATCCTGATTTTTCACTTTATCGGCTGTTGATTCATTTTGACCATAAAACGGCTCAATACCTTCTCCTGATGAATAGGAATCACCGAGAGAAACCATGACTCTGCTTCCTTCTGTAGCAGTTTCTGCGTGAACATTTACTGTTATCATAGGGAAAAAAGCAAAAGATACGATTACACCACAAAGAAGTAATATTACAATTTTTTTAACCGTCATGATTGATTGAACTCCTCGCTAGTAAGTTTTTCTATCGTTTCAGCATCAATTTTGGAGACTGTCTTTATAACGGTTTGAGATGCATTGGGAATGTTCACATAGAATTTATTGGTGGAACTATCATAGCTTGTAATCGTATCCGTTTCTGAAACTATTACGGGAACATTTTGTGTGTTTGAAAAATTGTATGTGATTGGCGTTGCAAAAAACGAACCGTTAATTTCAAGAATCATCCATATATCCCCTGATGTTGTAGCGTAATATGTCTGATACATTGGATGTTTTGATGACGAAGATCGGGAAATTTCATTCTCTCCTAAATAAGTACCATCCATAGTATATTCATACATCACTTGACTACCGTCAAAGCCCCTTTCAACAAAACTATCATAAGCTTCAGATTCGGTATGAATAGATTGCGAAGAAGCTACATCAAAAGTAGATTTTAAGGTAGTATTTTCTCTGAAATATGCTTCTGCATCAAATTCGGGAACTTCATAATTACTGCCCAAGTCAACTTCTTCATTTTCTTCATTGGGAGTTGTTGTCTCTGTACCGGCAGTACTTTGCGTCTCTTGAATTTCGCCATTGTTAGGAACATTTGCGTTTTTTTCGTTATGTACCATGAAAACACCTATACCTACGCCTATACCTATCAGTAATACAACAATAACAATTGTGATTACTACTATTGTTTTCTTTTTGCTTTCTTTTTTGACTTCTTGTTCTCCGTTTGTTTTTTTAATATTTTGGTCCTCTTTTGGATTCCCATTGATACTGATATTACTATCGGAGCTTGCAGTATCCATTTTTGTTTTCTCATCACAATTAGGACATTTTCCGGTTTGTTCATTGAGTTTCATTCCACATTTGCTGCAAAACTTTGCCATAACTCACCCTCCTCATTAAAATTAAAACCTAATCTTGTTTTTGCATAGCAGTAATCTTCTGTCATTTTGTTCCATATTCAATGTATTGATGTTACGAGACAAATCTTTGTGGTTATTTCAGCAGAACCGCATCACAAGCATTACAAAATTCTGTATTGCTTGAAACGTCCACTCCCCATCTTCCGTAACACACAACACTTTTTATACTCTACAACTGCTGTTTATCCTCTTTTATTTTGGTGTACAGTACACGAACGGATGTAATTTATCCCCACAAAATTTCTTTCAAAATTTTTTGGTACATTGCAACATATCGTTTTCCGATTGGATAGTAATTGTGATTCACTTTTTTCATCAGAAACCAAACTGTTTATTCCGGAAATATCTGTCATTTTCTTAGTTTTTTGAACAGCAGATTGTTCTTTGATAATGTCTTTTCCAAATTATCAAAGAATGCCATAAACCCCCTCCGTTTTCTACAACATAATCTGCTTTTTCTTGGTACAGTATAGCATAATATAATTCAAAAAGTAAGTATTTTCGAGCCAATTTAAGCCAATAAAAAAAATCACAATGTCCCCTGTTGTTCCGGTTTATACACTATTCTATCAAAGCCCTAAAAATGGAAAAATTTCACGTTTTCTATTGATTTTTGTTTCCTCGCCATTATCATGAAAAACGCAAACAGCAATAAGCCTCCATGAAAACAGAACTATCTTGAAACAACGCTCAGATTTATTCCAAAGTATTTGTATTTATTTCGGATATCGACAGCGTATGAATCATCATTTATAATATCACTATAAAATACAGGAGGAAAATGCCAATCATGAATGGATTTCAAATTTGGGACAGTCATGTTCATATATTTCCCCCGGAAATATATGAACATTGGGAAACCTATGCCGCACGTGACCCATACTTTGGTATGTTGACCAAAAAATCGGAAAATGGTACGGGTACGGAAGAAGCATGGGCAAATGCAGAAGAAGCTTTGCATTGTGCTGAGCTGGCAGGTGTATACGGTTTGGTCATGCAAGGATGGTATTGGAATGATATTGAACTGATGTATCTGCACAATGATTACATGGCACAAGCAATCAAAAATCATCCACAGCGCTTAAAGGCATTTGCTTCTATTAACCCTATGTTCGGAAAAGAAGCCATTTCTGAAATAGAACGCTGCGTCTCTCTTGGCTTTTGCGGAATTGGAGAATTAGGCCCTGGAGCAAACGGATTTGACTTTCAGTCACCGCAGTTTCTGGATGTCTTAGAGTGCGCAGTACATTATCATTTGCCTGTGTGCATTCATTGCGGAGAACCAATTGGACATACCTATCCCGGAAAAGATACGACATCATTGGCGCCGATTCCTCAATTATTAAAAAGATATCCCAACTTAAAACTAATATTGGCGCATATGGGAGGCGGTCTTCCTTTTTATGAGATGAACCCCCGCTACAAAGAATTATTTCAAAATGTACGCTATGACACTGCGGCAAATCCCTTGCTGTACGACATCAAAAGTATCAAAACAGTTATTTCAATGGTTGGTCCGAATCGGTTGCTCTATGGCAGTGATTTTCCTTTATTATTGTATCCTTCTGTAAAACGGGAAATGGATTTCTCTTTATTTATTCATGATATCACTCAAAATGCAAACCTCACAGAACAGGAATGGACTCAATTTATGGGCAAAAATTTGCTGGAATTTATCACTTAATATCAACAAGGAGAGATAAGGCATGAAAAAAGTAAAAATAACAGTATTGAAAACCACATTAGACAAAGAACTGGCAAAAGAATACGGAGCAGACGGTTTGACTGCGTGCCCCATGTTAAAAGAAGGGCAGGTATTTTATGCTGACTATGCAAAACCGGAAGGATTTTGCGATGAAGCATGGAAAGCAATATATCAGTATGCATTTGCATTATCTCACGGAGCTGAAAAAGAATTATTTTACTATGGAGACTGGATTAGAAAACCCGGCGTTGCTATTTGCAGCTGCAATGATGGATTAAGACCTGTTATTTTTAAGTTGGAAGCCACAGAGCAAACATCTGAAATCAATTATACGCCGGTTCGCTAATATACCGTTTTCTATATAAATAAAAGAGGCATCAATTGATGCCTCTTTTATTATCATAATATGACGGAACAAATTTGTTTTATTCGATTCATTGATTTACCAGCCTCTGTTTGCGTACAGACTGTCCTGAGGAATTTCAGAAATCTCCAATCCCTTCATAGCCTCTCCCAGACCTTCACTTACTTCTGCCAAAATTTCGGGATTATTATAGTTTGCTGTAGCAGTGACAATTGCCTTTGCCCTTAATTCAGGGTTTGCAGACTTAAAAATACCTGAACCAACGAATACACCTTCGCTGCCAAGCTGCATCATCAAAGCAGCGTCGGCAGGAGTTGCAATGCCGCCTGCCGCAAAGTTTACTACAGGAAGTCTGCCATTTTGTGCTACATATACCACCAAATCGTATGGTGCGTCATTTTCTTTTGCAAATGTCATCAGTTCTTCACAAGGCATATTTTGCAAACGGCGAATTGCTGCCATCATGGTTCTCATATGTCTGACAGCCTCTACCACATTTCCTGTACCCGCTTCGCCCTTGGTACGAATCATGCAAGCGCCTTCTCCAATTCTTCTTAATGCTTCACCAATGTTACGTGCTCCGCATACAAATGGAGTTTTAAACTCAAATTTATTTAAGTGGTACATATCATCTGCAGGTGTAAGCACTTCACTTTCATCAATATAATCAATGTGCAGCGCTTCTAAAATCTGAGCTTCGGCAATATGTCCGATTCTGGCTTTGGCCATAACGGGAATGGATACTGCGCTTTGAATCTCTTTAATCATTTTCGGGTCGCTCATACGTGCCACTCCGCCTTGTTTTCTAATATCGGAAGGTACGCGTTCCAGTGCCATAACAGCAACTGCTCCCGCTTTTTGTGCAATTTCGGCCTCTTTTGCATTGGTAACGTCCATAATAACGCCGCCTTTGAAAGACTCCGTTAGCTTTCTGTTTTGTTCCAATTGTTGATTCATGATTATCTTACTCCTCCGCTTTTATATTTGTCTTGCAAATATCATTGTATTTGAGTATGATTATAAAAGAAAACTGATTCCTATTAAATAGTCAGTTTAAGTATTTTTAATAGTATCAGATTGGAGGTCTGCAATGAACGTTCATACAAAAGGAAAAGAACCTTTATACTACCAACTCTACCTTTCCATGGTAAAAGATATCCAACAAGGTATTTATAAGGAAAATGAGAAGCTGCCTTCCAAACGAGCGTTTTCAGACTATCTGGGAGTGAGTCAGAATACAATTGATGCCGCATATCAAATGTTGGTTACAGAAGGTTATATCCGCGCTCTTCCCCGCAGTGGATTTTATGTAAATCCGTTAGAGGCTTCTTTAACCGTTCGGCAGGAGCCTGTAACTTCCGTTTCCATTTCTGAAACCGGCGATATTCAAAACGAGTACCAGTTCCACCTTTCTACCAATTTTGTAGATGTGGAAACATTTCCGTATGCTACCTGGGCAAAGCTTTCGAAAGAAATTATGTATTCTCAACCGGATTTAATCTACCCCGGCAACCAGAAAGGTGATTTTTGTCTGCGTCAGGCCATTGCCGACTATTTACACAAGTATCGCTCGGTTCATTGCACAGCTGCACAAATTATTGTGGGCGCAGGTATAGAATATTTACTTATGATATTAAATGTATTGTTTGATTCTGACAGCCTGTTTGCAATGGAGAATCCCGGATATCCCAAGGTATATCAAACCATTACCAATTGCGGCAGAACAGTGGAAGCTATTGACGTAACAGAAACCGGAATTGATATTGCAGCCCTTGGACAAAGCAAAGCTGATATTGTATATGTGACGCCTTCCCATCAATTTCCAACCGGAGTAGTGATGCCGATAGGCAAACGTTTGGAATTGCTGCGCTGGGCCGATGAAAAACCAAATCGCTTCGTCATTGAAGATGACTATGACAGTGAACTGAAATTTACAGGAAAACCGATACCGTCATTGCAAGGAATTGACACAGCGGGAAAAGTGGCTTATATAGGTACATTTTCACGCAGCATTGCTCCCTCGGTCCGTATTGCATATTTGGTGTTGCCTCCAGCATTACTTCAAAGATATCAAACACTTTGCTCTCACTATTCCCCTACTGTATCCCGCTTTGAACAGCATACATTGTTTCAATTTATGAAAGGCGGTCATTTTGAACGAAATATCAATCGCAATCGAAACACCTATCGCAAAAGAAGAGACGCTTTTGTTTCCGCCTTAAAAGCCTCTCCTATTGCAAACCAAATCACAATTATGGGAGCCAATGCAGGTTTGCATTTTTTACTTCAGGTGCAAAACGGAATGTCTGAAGCAGAATTAATTGCAAGCGCAAAAGCAAACGGAATTTGCTTGCAAGGTATCTCTCCCTACTATTTAAAGAATCGTACTCCCATGGCGCATACCATTCTGTTAGGATTTGCACATCACACACCCGAAGAATTACAGCAAGCTGCCAATTTACTGGCCTCTATATGGAAAATTTAGTGGTTGCATCTGTTTTTTCTTTTCATAAGCTGCAATATACACCTTTTTCTGCCTGCAAATATGATATTTGTTTTTAGTTAGACGGCATCCATACAAATTGAAATTTCTCATACGTCAACATATGGTACCATGATTGCCTAGCCCGAATCAGGTATACGTTCCAATTTCGTCCCAAAGGATTATCGGAGCCAAATTTTCTTCTTTTCCAATCACAAGCTGTTTACTTTGACTTACATACATACGTTCCATCATACCTGTACTGGTAAGGCCAAAGTATCCTATGATTACAAACGAAGCAACAAAACCTATTGCACACACCATAACCACAATTGCCCTTTTTTTCATCAAGCGTGACCTCCTATCTACATTCAATATGGAATACTGTCAAAAAATTACATTCCATTATTTACCAATATCTTACAGGAAGTCATGCTATACCGCAATACCAATAAAGCATTTTTCTGTGTAATTTATAAAACTGTAATATAATGCATATATTCTCATAAAATAGCCGTTTTCTCAACAAAAAACGCGCGATAAAAAAACACAAAAATCTCTATTTTTCACAATCCGTTGCTGAAAAAAGCCGACCTGCTACAAAACAGGTCGGCTTTTTCTATTCTTCGATTTCATTTATGTGATTTTGTCAGAAGACAATATTGTTGCTCCATAAACTGTTTTTAAATATGCGATATCCCCTTCATACTCTTCTGGAGTAAATGCACAGACACAATCCTTGGGAACATAAATTTGATATCCCCAACAAAATGCATCTGCCGCTGTATGACGTACACAAATGTTGGTATATAACCCCGTAATAATCAAATTTTTAATTCCCAATGAATTCAGCAGTAATTGTAAATCTGTTTGAAAAAAACCACTATAACAATGTTTTAATATCACATAGTCGCCGTGTTGCGGCGCTAATTCCGAAACAATTTTTGCCCCTTCTGTTCCTGCAATGGCATGGTGTCCCCATAATTTCAGCTCAGGGTCGACGTCCGGAATGTGATGGTCATTGCAATAAAAAATGGGTACTCCTTCACGGCGTGCGTCTGATAACAAAGCACGTATCGGCGGTACAATGGCTTCTGACTGTTCGCAAGACAACTCGCCTTTTACAAAATCATTGAGCATATCTACAACAATGACTGCAGTTTTGCTATGAAAAAGAGACTGTTCCACCTTTTCAACCCTCCAATAGATAGTTTAATGTTATCATATCATATCCTATTTTAATTTCAAGGATATGATTTATACTTTCTCATTTTTTAATAAAACAAAAAAGGAATACAGTTACTACTGTATCCCCTTTTATTTATAAACCCCTATTAAGCTTTTCTTCTTTTAAAAGCTACTACCATAACACCTGCAGCTGCTGCAACAGTTACTGCCAAAATTACATAAGGAGTAGCATCGCCTGTAGTTGGATTTCCACCCATAGTGCCATCTTGTGTTGGAGTTGTTGTTCCGTCATCAGTTGGATTTTCAGGATTTCCCGGTGTGGTTGCAACCGGCTTTACTGTAAATGTTACTTCAGTTGGGTCAGCAACCAAGTTCAGTAAATCATCCTCTGTAACATCTACAGCATAAGTGTTTTCACCAACAATTTCATAACCTTCCGGTGCTTCAACGGTTTCAATGCCTCCGCCTACATTAAAATAAGCTTTTTCATAAGCTAAATCAGGCAATAGTGTACCATCTTCTAAAGCAAATTGAATGTTAACGGTTGCTACACTTTTTGCCACTACAATTTCGAGGTCAGGCACAGTTACTTGCCATTGACCGTTAATGTACTCCAAACTGGTTGGATAGAACCAATCTTCGCCAGGATGAGCAGGTGAAATAGCTCTATATCCGTATGGCAATAGAATATTTTCTCTGTCATACACGCCGATGTCATCAAACCAAATACGTCCGCCAGCTCCAATTGGATTTCCTGCTAGGTCAACATAGGTTACACTAAAGGACATTTCGGTTGGATCAATGGTTGGTTTTACATTGCTTTCCAATAGGGTGCATAAGCAAATGAACGTATAGTAAAAATCAAAATACAATGCTGCAATTTATCAAAACAGAACGCTCTGCTTGATACACCATAAATACTATGACGAATACCTAAACTATGTTATGTTTAGCCTTTCGCAGGTTCACGTGAAAGATTCTCCCACATATCTGAACTATATGGTTGTTCCATAGGGATGGTAATATTTAGATTGGTTAACTCCAATGCTTTATCCCCTTCCATACAATAATAAATATCTAAATTGGAAGGATCTCCTAAGCTAGAATCTATTGTATTATTTTGCAGTGTTTTTTGAATGCTATCTAAAATAGTTCTGTCCAATTGTTCTGCATCATACATATGAAATTCTTCTTTTTGCTGTTGAGGTGGCCCTGTAAACAATGCACATTCTTTTGAGAATGATACGGTCATTCCACCTTTACCTGAGGTTGTAACATCAGCCAACGTTAAATTCCAACCGGTTGTATCTGCAATTGCCTGAATTAATTGATCAGGCGTTGGTTTCTCTGAAAATGTATAAGGATATTCCTTAAACTGGCCGTTTTCACCTATATACAAGGTTGCTGTTACATTCTTGCTGTCGGATGCTGTGCCAGATTCCCCTTGACCGGATGTAACAGGTAGGTCCGCATTTTGAGTCTGGCTGCCGGTTTCACTTTGTACATTAGAGGTATTTGAGCTTGTACCGGACTCGGAAGAACCTGACTGCTGAGAGCAACCTACCCCCATTGCCAATACCAAGGCACATACCGCTGCACATAAAAATATTTTCTTTTTCAAAAAAATTCTCCTCTCCCTAATAATACAGTTAAAGTATAAGTAAATTTAAACTTGATAGCAAAAAATAAATATCTTATTCAAATTACTTTATATGTAATTATACACTAAAAAACATGTGAATTCCAGACATTTTATGTAAATTATAATAAAATTAAATTTTCTTTTATTATGCAAATAAATCACACTGTTTTAATATGAGTATATATATTCTGTAAGTTATTGCATCGCCTGCATCACATTATGGTACACTTCTGTATATCGTTTTTCAGGTATTGGCAAGGTTTCTCCTGTTACCAATGTAACATAATATCTTTCCACTTTAGAAACGTGGTGGCAGTTAATAAGATAACTTCTATGAATACGACAGAAAAAATCAGGAAGCACAGAGGCCAAATAACCGATAGATTTATGTATCACAATATTCTGGTGTACTGTATGTAAAATACTATATTTATCTGCCGCTTCTATATAAATGATAGAGTCTGACCGAATACCATAAGTAGATTTTGGAGTTTGAATAATTACTTTATTTTTTCTGTCATTAGTTTCTTTTAAAAGTTTTTTTACATAATGATAAGTCTGTGTGCTGATTTCGAAAGGGAATAATTCATCCTCTTTCAACTCATTCCACTCATTAGATACATGCATATGATAAAGTCGGTAGGCGTCATGTTCCAGCCTATAACAAAAGGTAATACGCTGTTTTGAAGCACAGATTAAATCCGCATTTTCATCTGAAAACAGTAAATATTCTCCTAATACAACTATATGGCTTTCACTACCAGTTTCCAGTATATAAAAATGAGGATTTACCATTTGAAAGGCAGGCATAATAAAACCATTTTTAAACTGAGTTTTTATTTCTTCCGCGCCAAATACCAGAAGATTTCCTGGTCCCAGCCAAACGCAATCTTCTGCTAAAACCGAAAACAAAGGCTCTGTATTTAATTTATAATATTCTCTTATTAAATACTGTGTTAAATTTGCAATGTTATCCGCATTCAATTCCATCATATGCTCCAACATTCTCCTTTGGAGGTATTATATCAAATAACAAATTTAAAAATCTACCTATTTTCGTTAATGACGGTCCAATAGCGTGAATAACGATTTTTTGGCATCAAATAAAGTATGTAGTGAAAAAAGAAAAAGCGTTCATCTTTTAGATGAACGCTTTTGGCGTGCCTGAAGGGATTCGAACCCCTGACCTTTTGGTTCGTAGCTAGATGTTGCAATCGCCAAATCTCACTTCATCTGAGGTATATTTTATATTTCTTCTCGTTAAATACCCTTTACTTTCAATATACTTTTCATACTTACTTATGTCAACTTCTCTTAAAGAATTCTGGATATGAGTATAAATTTGAAGTGTTGTTTTAATATCAGAATGACCTAATAAATATTTCATATCTAATAATTCTGTTCCAGAAATGTATAACATAGTTGCATAAGTATGCCTAAACATATGGGGCGTTATATGAATAGATTTAGGATACCCTTTGGGATTGTATTTGTTCGTATCTGAATATTTATCTTCAGCATTCCAATACATAAAGTTTAACTGATTAAGATAACTTTGCCATGCACTTTTCCAAGAGGTGGGTGTATGTAAACTACCGTCTTTTTTACAACATACATACTTAGAATTAGATTTTAAACGTTCTTTTTTTATTATCTCACACATTCTCGCTGGAAATCTAACTATTCTTTCACCAGCATCCGTTTTTAAACAATCTTGTACTATAAACCGATTTCCGTCTTGATAGACAGATTGGTTAATCTTTATCACACATTTATTCAAATCAAACCAAGTCCATTCAAAGGGAATAAGCTCCCCTCTCCTAACACCTGTATGTAAAAGTATGAGGGCTGATAAATACATTCTAGTTCCTTCTGAATTTTCTACTAAATCAATTTCATAATCGTGCAAAGGCCGCCTTTTAGTCTGCGGTGCTTTGCGAGGTATTTTACGCCCACGTGCTGGATTATGAATAAAAACTTCATTTTCATTTGCAAAGTCATAAATTGATATGAATGTATTTCTTATGGACGTCAAAGTTTTCTTAGATAGTTGGCGACCTGTAATAAAACTCACTAATCTAGGAGATTTTAAAAAATCATCTATTTCTAATGCTCGAATACTGCTTATAGCCCTATTACCAAAAAAGATATTGATATGATTAATGTTAGATTGTAAAGACTTAAAATGTCCTAACGACACTTCTCCTTGTTTTTTATAAAGAAATAAGTTTCCCCACTCCTTGATTGAACTAAATTCATTTAATATTACCATTTATCCTCTCTCCTTCCAATCCTTACAATAAAATGATAGCAGATATGATAAAAAAATAAAGATATTTGTAAAAATAACATATTTTATTGTCTTAATCGCTTGTATTTTTATGCATATATTACAAAGTTTTTTATAAATAGAAAATTTAAGTAGAATTTTTATCAAAAAAATACATATTTTAATTCAAAAATTTTACAACCAAATTTTATAATGAAAGGAAACGAAAACAATGACAATTATATCTATTACAAACGAAAAAGGTGGAGTTGGAAAAACGACTACCGCCTTAAATATTGGAGCTGGATTAGCAAAAGTAGGAAAAAGAGTTTTATTAATAGATTCCGACCAACAACAAACGTTAAGCAGGTGGTTAGGATTCAGTCCTGATAATAAACCAACTTTGTGTGAGTTAATATTTCAGGAAGTCTATGGCGTTCAAACTAGCGAATATCAAGATTTTATTAGAAGGAATGAGCATGAAAAAATTGATTACATTCCTACTACTGAAAAATTGGCAGGTATCGTTGCCATTTTAGGACAAAGTGATGATAGCTTAAATATTCTAAATAGAGTGCTAAGACACTCTTTCTTTGAGGAAAATTATGACTATATCATTATTGACTGCCAACCTTCTATTACTTTAGTTGTGTCCAATGTTCTAAAATGTGCTGACAAAGTGCTGATTCCAGTTCAGGCAGATGAACCAGCTTATAGTGGAGTGAAAAAATTACTGGAAAAAATCTCACAGATTAAAGGTGACCTCGATATATCAAAATACATCCTCGGTATTTTACTCACAATGGATAAAAGAGGTACAAAGGTATCAAAAATAATAAAAGACATGCTGAACAATCAATACAGTGATTTTTTATTTGAAAACTCTATCCCTGATAGAGTAGAAGCCAAAGCTGAAATAAAAGGAAATGTATTAACGCCGTGCAGAGAAAGTCTTATAAATAAGAGCAAATCAGAAATTGGCAGTATATATATGAACATTGTAAATGAAATAATCGAAAGGTGTGAATAATATGTCGAAATTCTCTTTACCACAAAGAAACACTATATCCCCTATACCTACTCCCGAAGAAGCATATAATAGTGTACTTCTAGGTACAAAAATAAATAACGATAGCGAAAAAATTATTGAAATTAATATAGATTTATTAGATGAAATAGACAACCAACCTTTTAGAATAAACCAAAACAAAGTAGAACAATATGCTGAATCAATACAAGAAATCGGTTTATTGGAACCTATTCAAGTACGTGCTAAAGATAATGGCAGATATGAAATTTTGGCAGGTAGACATAGAGTCAGAGCACATAAACAGCTTGGTCTAAATAAAGTTAAAAGTGTAATCAAAAATGTCGATGACGATACTGCAAGATTAATTCTTTTGAAAACTAATACTGATAGAGATGATGATTTTCTTCCCAGTGAGCTAGGCTGGGCTTATCGTGAAGAGGAAGAATTATTAAAAAATGCTGGGACGAACCGTCCCAGCACATCACAAGTTGCAGAAAATAATAATACCAACAGAAAGCAAGTTTACAGATACAAACGTATTACATATTTAGAACCTATTCTGCTTCATATGGTAGACGATAAAACGCTTTCTCTATATGTTGGCGTAGAATTATCCTACCTAAAAAAAGAAAATCAAGAAAAGCTAGCAAATTATATTTCAGTATACGGAGATAAATTAAAACTTTCTGTAGACCAAGCAGAAAATTTAAAGCAGCTTGATAAAGAAGGGAATTTTCCAAAAGAGCTGACTGAATTTTTTGACCCTCCAAAATCTAAGAAAACACAAGAAAAAGCAAAGAAAAGTAATGTTATAAAAATTAAATTTGAGGAGCTTGAGAATTATATTCCCAATGATACATATAATCCCGAAGAAAATAATTCTGATGATATAAAATTTCTCATATTTGAGGCTTTAGAATTTTATATTGCCAATAAAAAGGAGTAAAGATACAAATGGATGAAAATAATCAAATAATTCCTTGTAAGGAAATATTAAAAATATTGAATGAAAATGGAATTACCCGTTCTGTACGCTACCACATAGCTAATAAATCTTTTATACATTCCGGATTGCTTTTTTCAGTGGTTTACTATCCTTTTATTATCATTCTAACATGGTTCTTGCAGCAATATACAGTTCTTGGAATCATCTCATCTGTGGTATTAGCAAGCACCGCCTTGTTATTCATTATACTTTATATTTTACAACATATCCAAAAAGAAAAATTTAGAAATAAATTTCCATGGAAAGCCCGTGTTTTCGATATGTTGTGGAAACAAGGATATACAGACAGAGAGTTGAATAAGATAGAGTTACATATGAAGTTTCCGACATTACTAAATGTATGGGGTATATTCATGGGTCTAATGGCATTTGTCATGGTAATGATTACATCCATTTTTAAATCATATGACCAGACTGACTGCATTTTTTGGATAAACTGTGCGTCTATTATTCACTTAGCAATTTATATGCTTTGTTTTGGTTTCACCTGTTTTAACCTAAACCCCAAAAATAGTTTTATCGAAAGATGGATATATTATGAAATTAGAAAGTATGAGGAAAAGGAGAAAAACAATGACAACACTATATGAATCCATTTTAAAAGACTTATCAGAGCAGCATATCAATAAGAATGTGTACCCAACCCCACAACAAGCAGAATTGAAATTAAAAGCATACTCTAAAGAAAAAACCGATTGGTTATATCGAACATATAAAAATATTGCATAGAAAAAGGCATTCTAAAATGGAATGTCTTTTTTATTTTGCTGGGACGAACCGTCCCAATAGGAAGGAGTTAAAATATGATTTTAAATTACGCTGAAATGGAAAATCAATATGTATCTCAATACAAACAGAAAGGATTAGACATTAACATTCTAAGGCCGGCTGATTTTGAGAATTACAAACAATTTATTGAGGAAAGTGGAAATAAAGTCACAGTAATCGGCAACACCACATTAAAGTCTGTAAAGGGAGATAATGATAACTATATCATCATACAAGGAAAGAAATTTGAAGTAACAGACGGAAAAATGTGTTCAGCGAAAGGATATATTCCAGTTGGAAACAATCAATTTGTACGTCTGGAAAAAACATACCTAGTAGGAGTGATAATTGCAGTTGCTTGCGGTATTGCTGCATGTGGAGTAATTGCTGGATTGGCCATAGCGCTGCCGTTACAACAATCCGTGCCGGCAACCACATCTTCCCTTCTCATGGAAAGTGGCAGTGATTGGAACGGACAGCAGCACCTAAATGGAGAAGGCTCCATTTCATCGCAAGAAAATACATCTATACCGGGATATGCACAAGTATCTGCCGGCAAAGACAGACCGTACCTATCTTTATATAATCCTCCGGAGAATACAGTGAACTTTGTATATACCATAACCAAACCAATGGATACCGTACAGGAAGATACGTTTACTACAGCAGAGCAAGCACAGAACTATATAAACAGTCATGCCGTTACATACGAAAACTATTATAATTCGGAAACCAATGGATACCAACTGAAAGACAGTAACGGCAATGTAACGGATATTTTAACAGAATATAAATCTATTGCAAATACAGACGGTACTTATACTGTCATCAAAGTAACATCAAAAATAATCTATTTTACAAATGGCATTACCCCGGGTAAAGCTGTCGATTGGAATGTTTATGATTTTCTTGGACAAGGCAGCCATAAAGTACAAGTTAGAATTTCTACTTATGATGTTGAAACAAACGTTCAATGTTATGGAGCGATTCAGGATACCACAATTACAGTATCTTAACGACATAACAAGTTAGAGCAGACTTATTAGGCCACGTTATATACAGAAACAAAGGAGAAATGATACCATGAAAAAAATTGTCAGTTTAGCAGCAGTTGCTACTATGGCAGCAGTATGTGCTTTGCCAACCTTTGCCTACACGAACTCTACAGAGACAGTAAATGAAACACAAAATATTTCCGCAAATGAAACGGCACAAACATCTGTCTATGCCGAAGTAGGCTCCACTTTTACTGTAACAATTCCTAAAAAAATCACTCTATCGGGTGAAACAAAATCAGGTACATATAATGTAACCTGTACCGGTGACATTGCAGGTACAGAATTTATTTCCGTTACACCGGCTGCTTCTTTTGATATGACCCAAAAAGGTAAAGCAGATGTAACAGCCACAGTGACACAAGAGACTACCAAATTTAGAGCAGACAACTATACAACAGAACTTATTGCCGGAGAAGCAAAAATGGCAACAGGGGCAACAGGTTCTATTACAGCTTCTGGTCTTACTTCCGGAGGCTGGAACGGCACATTTAACTTTACAATTGCTTTAAACCAAGATTCTGCCGACTAAATTAAAGTATTTTATTAACTAATTCCATAAATAAAAATAATATAACGTGGCTTAATAAGTCTGCTCTATCAAAAATTTATAGAAGAAAGTAGGAATGTACATGAAAGCAAAAACCAGCAAAGCTATTCTGCTAGGATTGATAAGTATTAGTTTTGTTTTAATTACTTTTTTAGGTGCAGCCGTTCATGCTGCCACACGTGCCCCAGATATATATAAGATTGACGAAACCCGTTTTCCTGATCCAATATTTAGACAGTACATTCTTGATACCATAGATGAAGATAAGAATGGATACCTTGACGCTATGGAACGAGGGCAAGTAACATCTATCTCTTTAAATAATGGATATAACGGTAGTAAAATTTATGACTTAACCGGTATAGAATACTTTACATCGATTACATACCTCGATGTGTCCAGTAATGAATTAACAGAGTTGAATTTAAGTGGATTTTCGGAGTTAACAGAAATAAAATGTTATGGTAATCAGCTGACTGCACTGGATGTGACTAACTGCATAAATTTGACTGAACTGCTATGTTATAATAATGCTCTAACAAGTGTAGACGTTAGTACGGCAACAAAATTAGTTACATTATGGATAAACAATAATCAATTGACCGAGTTGGATTTAAGCAATAACAATATCACCTCTTTATATTGTGACAACAATCAGATAAAAAACTTGAATTTAAGTGGTAATACTAATTTATATGAGTTGGAGTGTCGGAACAATCAATTAACATTTCTTGATGTTAGCATGGCAACAGAATTGGAATTACTATATGTAGAAAATAACAAATTAGAATCCCTTGACCTTAGTAATAATATTAATTTGGATATGTTATTCTGTAGTGATAACAAGTTAACACAATTAGATATTAGTAACTGTACTTTACTATACGGATTCGATTGTTCAGATAATCAGTTAACGGAGCTGGATGTTAGCAACTGCATTATGCTTTGGTATTTTAACTGTGATGGGAATCAGTTACTTTCACTGGATTTAAGTAAAAATACAAACTTAACAAGCGGAACACAAAGTCCACAAACAAGAACTTTGAGTCCTGTCACCAGTGAAACGTTTAACTTAACAGATGTTGATTCACATATTTTAGGTGATAAAATAGAAAATCCTACAGGTGCAACCTTTAACGGAACACTTATGACAGGATATGTCAAAGGAACACCTATTACTTATCAATATAATACTGGAAATAGTAATAAAATGGAGGTAACGATTACTTTAGATATTCAATACAGCTATTTATCTTTTCAGGATGGAAATCAAGAATTTAATAGTTGGAAACAAGGCTATACCGCCCCGCATTTATATGTAGAAGGTACAGAGTTACAATTACCAACAGCAGATAGTATAGAAAAAGAGGGATATATATTTGCTGGGTGGTATGACAACGAAAATTTTACCGGAAACCCTATTGATAAAATAGATTCAACAGCTACAGGAGATAAAATATTGTATGCAAAATGGGAACCAGAAAGATTTACAATTACCATTCCAAAAAGAATTACTCTATCGGGTGAAACAAAATCAGGTACATATACTGTAACCTGCACCGGAAACATTAAAGATTATCGTTATGTTTCTGTAATACCCGATTCTTCCTTTACGATCACTCAAAAAGGTAAAGAATCTATCACAGCAACAACGGTACAGCAAATCACCAAGTTTAGAGCAGAAGACTATACAGGTTCTTTAGAAGCCGACGAAACAGAAATGGGAACAGATATAGAAGGAACCATTAATACACCAGATTTAACCGCTGGGAGTTGGAATGGAACATTTAATTTTAAAATAAATCTCATTTAAAATGTATAAAAAATAAATCACTATTTGTCAAAACAGCAAATACACTTTATATCCATAATTTGGTATACTAGCAATAAAGGGAACTATCGACAACACTATACCGGATTGACTTTTCCGGCTCTTGGGGGTATAATAGCCTTGTAAGGAATTATGTAGAGCATTGGCTCACATAGCGAAACCCCCGGAGCTGCAACTCCGGGGGTTTTCTTTTGGGCTGACTGCCTTAGCTCATTCTATCCAGCCACTTGCAAATGAGATGAGTAATCACTTTTGCTATGATAGAATTAATTAGAGGAATTATGTAATTTAGCATTGGCTCACCCCCTTTCTGTTGCCAGATTGGGTAGGCAGCAAAATCAGTATACCATAAAGACAAAAAAACCTGCAACTGAAACAATGAGCATAGAATAGACGCAAAATAAACTTATATAGCATTTCTTAAGGAGAGATAAATATGAAAGGTAAATTAATTACATTATGTATTGCAATGTTAGCAAGCGTTTCTCTCATATCCTTAACTGCATGCGGAAGCAATGAAGAAGCTGCTGTAAGCAGCTCTGCCTCAAGCACTGTAACTTCCGAAACCAGCGCAAGCTTAGGTATATACATTTATGACACTGACAACGACGGCACTCCCGACAAAGTAGTTGACCGTTACGGAGCTGACCTCAGCGAGCTGTATACCCTCAAAGTGGACGGTATTTACGAGGGTGAAAACCTAGTACTTCCTTTAGAACAAACAGAAGCATTTGTTCCTGTAACAGAGCTTGCCTTTACCGTTACGGAAAAGACAGTTCATCCTGATCCCGAAAACGCCTTCACACTCGACTTAGTCATCACACCGGAAAACGCCACCACAAAAGAATTTGAGTTGACAACGGACAATGCAGAAGTCTTGAAAATAGAAAATGGTAATATTACAGCATTAACCAACGGCGAAGCAACTGTAACAGCCACAGCAAAAGCAGGAGAAGCGACCGCAACCTGCAAAGTGATTGTAAATGCTGAAGCCGAGGAAGCAGAAACACAGAACGAACAAGCTACTGCATCGGGCGGCACAGTATACAGCAGTAACACAAAGAATACCTACTCAGGCGGTAGTACAACAGCAAATGTGAATACAAATACTACAACAAATACCCAAACAAATAATAATACTCAAACCAATGTAAATAACAATAAACCAAATAGCAACACCAATACAGGAAATACAAACACAGGCAACACAGGCAATACAGGTGGCAGCAATACAAATACAGGCGGTGGAAATATCCCCCCTCCTGCTCAACCGGAAACACCAACACAGCCTGAAACGCCTGTACAACCTCAACCAACTGTTCATGCTCCTATCTATGAACAAAAATATGTAGTTGATACTCCTGCTTGGTCGGAAGAAGTTCCAGTCTGGGGTAATAAAGAAATTGCAGTATGCAATACTTGTGGTGCTGATATAACTAATAATATAGTCCAACATACTAAAGAACACACATTAAAAGGTGAAGGTGGTAGTTGGAGTTCTAAGGTAATTCAAATTCAAACCGGCACAAAAACTATATACCATGAAGAAGTAGGACATTGGGAAAACATTCTTGTGTGTGGTGGCTGCACGGGTACGCACTAATAGTAAATCCGTTTAATTGCATATTTTCTCTTTTTTAAGGCGCTCTAATCTAACGGTTAGGGCGCTTTTCTATTTTTACAACATGGAAAGGAGATAGAGAGTGACAGAACAATTTGCAATCAATTTACTGGAACTGCAATTTATATCTATATCAAATCCATTCAAAAAAAGGTGGTTACGTTTACACATAAAAGAATTTAAAAGACAAAAGCTGCAAGTAGAAACAAAACAACAGTCTGATTTTCAGATTGCAAACTATCTGGAAACAGAAATCAAGAAAAAAAAGTTTTCTTTTTCAAAGAAAGCTATGGTTGGAGATATGCCTAAAACTATTTCAGGAATTGGAAAATATCAGTACCACAAATTATGCAGCTGTTTATCTTATCTGTTTGCAAGTACATATGAGTTCTAATTCTCGAAAAAAGAAAAACATTCAGCACTATTTAAAATTTTTGCAAAAATATACGAGAAACGACAACCCTGTATCCCTTGAAAAAACAATCAGTAATATAAAACAAGAGTTGGAAACAGTGCGGTTTGACGATAGAACTACTACATTCGAAATAGACTGGGCAAATGAATGTAAAATATTTTTGGAGAACTTATAAAATTATACATTGTTTAATTTCGTCGTAATAATTCTATATTAATATCTCTAATTTTATTTTCAAATTGCTTTACATTTTCGTTTGTGTTATAGATCCAAAATAAGTAAACTGCCAACAAAGAAAACATGTAAATGTTTGCCTGATTCGTCATCATATAATCTATCACAGAAATTACATCTGATTCTTTCAAAATTCCGAAAAGATTTTCCAAAATAATGGCAATAATGGTGCCGGGGGCAAATTTTAATAAAATAGTCAATTTTCTTTTAAATTGTTCCATTAAACAAGTAAATCTAATATTAAGCTGTTGAAGTTCTTCTTTACTGGCAGTTCTTAAAAAACTCTTTGTACTGTTTTTTAGTATACGATATAATCGGTAGTTTTTATATATAAATGAACAAATAACTAAAATAAATCCTGTTAGAATCAGACTTTGTATTCCTTTACTTGTAATTTCGCAATATAAAGTAATAATATCTTTTTGCGCGATAATGTTGCTTAGTAAAGCAGTCAAAAGAAAATTATCGTAAGCCCTAATAAATTTTTTAAGAACTGTATAATGACAAATAATTTATCTTCCCATTTTTCCGGAACTTTATAATAGATTTTTCGATCAAGTAAATAAAAGATTCCTAATATTACAAAGAAAAATATAAATAACAATAAAACAGTCAATTTTATTCCCTCCACATCATTTTTCACTATTGTAACAAAAATATCCAATACTTTACAAAAAATAAAAGGAGGTTTTTATCATGACAGAGGAAAGTTTAATTGCTTTTCTTAACATGCAGTACGCATTTATTTCTAACCCTATTAAAAAATTGCAATTACTATTTTTTATGAATGAAATTTATGAACAACGGGCTGAAAAAATACTAAAAGAACGAACCCAATATACTATATCATTATATTTAGAAAAACAGGTCAAAAAGAAAAAACAAAACACCTTTCAAAAGTATTGGCTTCAATCTTGCTTACAACTGTTTCAGGAATTAGAAAACGATACAAATTAAAAAGTGTAAAATATCAAAAAATTGTATCATGAACTCTATCAACAAAAAGACATTCCAAAACGGAATGTCTTTTCTCTTTTTACTTCTATTTTAAGGGGGTGGTTCCGTTGATTTAGATAAGAATTTTATATTTTCTCAACAGCACAATAATAAATCTTTATATAAAGAAAGGAGATATTCATGAACATTCTGAAAAAAGGAAAAAGAAAACTCATTTCCGGTATTTTATCTGCAATTATGATGTTATCTATACTTCCCATAACAGGACTGTCCTCAATGGCGGCAGAAACATCGGAAGTACAGCAGCGATTAGAACTTGCGGCCGAAAAAGGTTTGTCCGAATGGGTAGATACAGAAGGATACCTGAAAGAAGAATTTTATCAAGACAAGCTGTCGCATTATGACTTAGAGAAAATGGGTGTTCAAAGTCTAATTAACAATTTTGGCGAATCGGAACGCAATGCCAGAATCAAGATGTTGCAAAATGGTATCATGACACGCACTGTCACAGGCTTCCGAGATATGGTAACTGATGGGGTGAATGTTGTAGGATACTTTGAAGTTGACGGTCGTGTGGCAGTGTGTGTTGAACACAGCGTAGTTACCCCCGGTTTAGGCAGTCCAACCGGAACTCCTGTCGAAAGCTTTAATCAGGAGTTAAGAAAAGTTTTATATTATGGCAGTCATGGTCCCGACGCAATTTTAAGTACATCTGATAAAGATTGGGTGGTTACTTCTCTTGCAGCCAGCCGCGCAAATGGAGATACAGCAGGAACTAATGCAGCAACTTCTTTTATGAATACCATTGCTGGATTACCGGAAGCACCGTCTAATTTCCATGTATGGGTTGTAGATACCAATGGCGGAAGAACGCAAGATTTAGCCTACTGGACATTAGATGAAAAAGGCTGGGCAACTCTAAATAAAACATCCGCAAATCCGGACTTGACGAATAACAATTCTTGCTATTCACTTGCCGGTGCAGTCTATGGTATCTATACCGAATGGGACTGTATCAATCAAGTAGGTACTTTAACTACTGATGAGTGGGGCAATACCAATACAGTAGAATTAAATGCCGGAACATACTATGTCAAAGGTGCGACACGTTTCCCTATAAGTACATACAGAACCTAATGGTTCTACAGAACTTACAGTTCTGATACGAAATGGGAGGATTTTCTTTTGAAAATTACAACTGAATATCCGATGTTCGGAATGATACCCGTCATGTTGGGTTGAAACGAACAGTCTAATCTCCTGCATGCAAAGATATGTAACAGAATATCTTTGTATGAAGCCGGGTAAAGTCGGCAGAGCAAAACCTAAGTCATAAAAAATATATGATATGGTTCTTTGGATATGCCGGGACGCTATAACATATCTATGGTGAGAATGACCTGAATCAAGGTCTGACGAACAAGCGAATGTACGAGCTGTATAGTAGACTGTTGAAAGACAGTAACCGCATAAACGGTGACAGACACCGAAAAGTACTTTCTTTGGCGGGAACTTCGGGAATCTTAACGATGAGAGATTAGTTCTGTCCGGCTCATAGCGAGCACCTAAGGATATAGAATGAAAACAAGGTTCATTCATTTGGAAAGCTAAGATATTCGGAACGTGGAAAGCAGGAAACGTCATAGCCGACCGACTGTTATCGGGATGTTTTCTGTGAGAGTAAGGGCACGACCGTTGAAGCTGCTGTAATGGCAGCCGAGGAACAGCCCTCAGTCTGATTGTTGATAGTATTTTTTATTTTAAAACCATAACTTGAAATTATTCTAAAGTATATTTTATAATATAATATAAAATCATATTTAAACTGCATCCCCTTTTTATTTATAAAAACCCTATTTATTAACAAAAGAACAATTCGAAAATATAACCTATAATATAACTTGAAATGTATGATATCGTAATGACGGAGAAAGGATGATATGAGATGAAAAAGAAACTGATTGTATTAGTACTGACTACTGCGGCTGTATCTTTGTTTGCTTTCACTGCATGCGGAGAAGGGACGGAAACAGAAAGCGCAGCTGTAAGCAGTGCAGCAGAAAGCAATGTGATTTCAGAAACCAGTGCAAGCCTTGGCATATATGTACAGGATACGGACAATGACGGTGTGCCTGATAAGGTGGTAGACAGAGACGGAAATGATTTAGGCCATTTATACACCTTAAAAGAAGACGGTATTTACGAGGAAGAAACCCTCATTCTTCCTATAGAAAATACAGAGTTATATACTGCTTCTGAAACAAGTGCGGTCGAAAGCACGGAACAGTCTGAAAAAGCAAATACAGAAGCTGCAGAAAATACCAATCAAAATGGAACTCAACAGCAAGCAAACAACGGTAATTCCGGCACAAATGTAAATGCTGACACAGGCACCGGAAGCAGTGTAAACACCAATACTTCCAAAGGAAATACAAATACTGCAAATCATGCCAACACCGGAGGAGGCAGCATAACTACAACTGCACCCGCACAACCAGCAGTGCATGCTCCCTTATATCAGCAGCAGTATGTAGTTGACACTCCTGCTTGGACAGAAACTGTAACTAAGCCGGTGTATGGAAATAAAACTATATGGATATGCAACACTTGTGGCATGGATATAACCGATGATGTATACGGGCATATAGACACTACCATGCACGGTGGATATTCTTCTAAAGTAATCCAAATTCAAACCGGTACAAGAACTGAATATATCAACCACGAAGAAATTGGACACTGGGAAAATGTACTTATCTGCAACGGCTGCACAGGTGCTCATTAATCCTTTCCAAATATCATTCATTCTTTTTAAGGTATTCTAAAATCGGAATTTAGAGTGCCTATTTTTTACTATCAACAAACAAAATCAGATGGAACGCCGTGTGCGGTGAAAGCCGCATGCACGGTGTGGGTCGGGGGAAAACCTGAAGATAACATCAAAAGGTTACCTATCGACATAACTTACTGCCCCTATGGGCTATGCTTTAGACCTTAACACATATGAACTAGTTGTTACCGGCGGACAAACAGCTACCGTATCGGTGACAGATACGCCTCAAAGTGACCCTGTTTCAATTTTGGTACAAAAACAAGATTCTGAAACAACTTTAGATGTCCCACAAGGTGGCGCAAGTTTAGCAAATGCTGAATTTACTATCAAATATTTCTCTGGATTGTATGATACAAACCCAGAAGATCAAGGAGTGCAACCTACAAGAACTTGGGTAGTTAAAACAGATGGACGAGGATTTTCTCGATTAGGTGAGGAGTATAAAGTATCGGGCGATAGTTTTTATTATCTTAACGGTATTATAACATTACCTATAGGAACAATAACAATTCAGGAAACCAAAGCCCCTGAGGGTTATCTAATCAATTCCCAAATTTTTATACAACAAATCGCAAGTATTGGCAGTGGTGAAAGAGTAGATACCTACAATGCACCAATTATACCTGAGCAGGTCATGAAAGGCAGCGTTGAACTATACAAATCTGATGATGAAAGTGGCAACGCACTTGCCGGTGCAGTCTACGGAATTTACTTCCATGACGGCACAGAAGTTGGCAGACTGACTACCGATGAAACAGGATATGCAAAATCTGACCTGCTCCCTTATGGCCAATATTACCTACAAGAAATCACTGCACCGAACGGCTATGTTCTTGATACTGCTCAGTATCCATTTACAATTAGCACAGACGGGCAAGTAATTACCATTAATGCCACAGATAAAAACCAGATGGGTCAAATTCAAGGTACAAAAACTGGAGAAGTTTTAGTTGCGAGCGATTTCAGACTAACTGAATTCGGCATGATGTATGCCCCTATCTATGAGGAGCAGGGATTGCCCAACGCAGTATATGAAATCTATGCAAAAGAAGATATTGCAACGCCGGAAGGCACTGTAAAGTACACTGCCGGCCAGCTGGTAGAAACAGTAACGACCGATGAACAAGGCATGTTTACTTCTAAGCAGCTATATCTTGGCACTTATGTGATAAAAGAAAAAACTGCCCCTGAAGGTTACGTTCAGGACACAACAGAATATGAAGTAACATTATCCTACGGGGGACAGAATAATGCTTTGATTCTGTCCCCTGTTACTTTGTCCGATGAACGGCAAAAAGTGACTGTTTCCGTAAAGAAAGAAATGGAAGAAAATACGGTTTATCCGAATCCTGAAGCATACAAGGATGTTCAATTCGGTCTGTATGCGGCAGAGGACATTTTGGATGTGAACGGCACGGTTGCTTTGGAAAAAGACAGCCTGCTGGAAGTTATCACTTTAGACGAAACTTTAACCGGAACCGTATCTATGGATTTGCCGATAGGAAGCTATTATCTGCAAGAAATAGCAACCAATGAAGCATATATCCTTGATGAAACAAAGTACCCTATCGACTTTACTTATCAGGGACAGGAAACAGCAATAGTGGAAATTGTGGCCAATAACGGTCAGCCTGTTGTAAATAACCTGAAAAAAGGTCAAGTGGAGCTAATCAAAGAATCCGATTTCCCACAGGGAGCATTAGAGCAAGGCTTTCAAAATTTACCATTAGAAGGTGCTGTTTACGGCATTTATTCCACTGACGGTAAAGAAGTTGGTAGATTAACGACCGACATCAAAGGTTATGCGAAGTCTGAACTTCTTCCTTATGGAAGCTATTACCTCAAAGAAATCATTGCTCCTTTTGGATATGAGATAAACGAAACAGAGTATCATTTCGTTATCAGCGCGGACGGTGAAGTTATTACCATTTCCGCAAAAGACCAGCCAAAGATAGGAACCATTACACCAAAATATACAGAACACGGTGGGGGTGAAAATCTTCGTGTTGCTACAACAGGAGATACTTCTATGCCTCTGTATATCACAGGAGCTATCTTGTTAATCAGCGGCGGTATTTTGGTCTTTGTTTTTCTTTTTAGGAAGAAAGATAAGAATCATGGAACAAAATAAATTTTGAAGGGAGAAAAAAGAATGCAAACAAATGAGAATTATGCAAGTGAAAGTGAAAAAAGTAAGATAGAGATTAATGAAAAAAATTTTCCGGATATAAACTTTAGAACATTTATATCAAATAAACTTGACAAATTTGGAAATGGATATTTGACAAAAAACTTTATTGACAAAATTACTGTATTAGAGTGTACTGGAAAAGAAATTAAATCTTTGCAAGGTATAGAATATTTTACAAATCTGACGGATTTAAACTGCAATGTTAATAAATTAAAAGAGCTTGATGTAAGCAATAATCCTGTTTTAAGAGAAATCCATTGTGATTGTAAAAATTCAACTCAAGTAGATAGAGATTATGATAATTACGAAATGGAAATATAAATCCAATAGAAAGGAGTAAAAAATGAAGAGATACTACTTATTGTCTTGGAGTGTTACCATTGGTTGGATACTATTCCTTTCAATAATAGACGCTTATTTATACTTTGGGATACCCGATTCAAATAAAACCATAATTCTCGTCACGTGGCTTATAGGAGTTACCATTATGCTGGCAGTTACTATTACGTGCAATATCGTGAAGAGGAAAAATAATGAAAAATAGAGTACAGTCATTTCTATTATCTGAAAAATTCTTATATTATTTGGCATATTTCCTTATAATGGTATTAATTATATACACTGCATGTTTAATATGCTTATTATTAGGAGAGTTTTTAAATATGGATACAGAATTATGGATAGCCCTTATTTCAAGTGTAGGGGCAGCAGTTAGCATGATTGCAGCTTCTATTTACCAAATCGTTCGTACTGTGAAAGACGGTAAAAACATTGAAACGATTAATAAAAAGAGCGATACAATAAACACTGCTATTTCCGATACAGGAACAAAAATTTACTCCGACACACAAAACATTAGAGAATCTACTAAAAATTTGAATATTATCGAATCACACATCAAAGAAACGAAAGATACGGTGCTTCCAGCCGCACTCCAAATAGGCGAAATGAAAGATAATATTAAAGCGTTGGCAGAGGATTTATACGCACGCAAAAAATTAAATGAATATGTTTCTCAAGGGTTAAATCCGGAAGATACTATAAACAGAGTATCTGCGGTATTTGAGAGAAATGCCAAGTTATCAAGAGCATTGGAAGCAGAACAGCAAAATTGTCAACTGTTAAATTTGGAGTATCAAAAGGTAATTGAAGAAAGAGATGAATTAAAATATGAATTAGAACATCTCAAAGCAGAATTAAAGTATAATCAAACTCAAAAACACAATATCGACTACCAACGTTAATATTATTGAAAATAAAATATTGTATGTCCTAAAGAACAATCAAATGATTGTTCTTTTTTATTTTTACTAGAAAGGAGTTAAAAATGAAAAAAATAGTATCCATTCTTCTTTCAGGAATGATTGCAGTTTCACTTCTAATTGGTTGTTCGTCTACTGCAACAGAGGACAATGCAGTTACGGAGAATCAAATTACAGAAAGCGTAGAATATACGTCCCTGAAAGAAGACGAAACACATGTTTTTGATAAAGAGCTTATCAAAGACGATGGAACATATACACTGAAAGATGTAATGTATGAAACTGTTTCTAAATCTCCGGTTATGGAAACAAAAACGGTTGAGATTAAAGATTTATATGAACAAAATGTAGAAGCAGAACAAGAAAAAACTTTTATAAATATGAAAGGTAAAGAAGTTTTAGGAAAGCTGTCCGATGTTTCGTACAGTGATATTATCATAACAAATCGAACCGCAGAAATAGAAAGTACAACTCAAAGTGGATATGTCATATCACAGCCTACTGCGGCAAACAGTAAAACAGTAAATTATGTGGATGAGCCAAGCAACCAGACTGTAACAGCAGTTCTACCTCTGATAGATTTCAGAGTGACTACCCCATATCATTGGGAATCTGATGTTACTGTTCCACTGCGTGTGGAACTATATGACGCTACTTTTTATATGTTAAACGGAAAATATATCCCATACAACGATGAAAAACCTGCACTTACAGGATATGAAACGGACATTCTGACTGTTCTGAATCTACCACAGGAAAGCTATCGTATTACAGACTTTCTATGGACAGGAGATGTATATACGGAAAATGGTGTTCAATATCGTAATGCTGCGGCCAGTGGTGAACGTTATGTTGCAGAGTATACCGCATATTATAACGATACAGTAGCATTACCTGACGCAAACGGTTACAACGCCACTCTCACCTACTCTTTAGACAGTGGTGATACAGAATATACAATCAAAGCCACTGCTTTATATGAAAAACTGAATATAGGATTAACCCCTGCACAGATAATCACCATTTCTGTTGTAGGGGTATTTTTATTAATAATTCTGACTGTTGCAATTTTATTCGTTATTTCCAAAAAGAAAAAAAGTAAAGAAAAAGGAGTTTAATACATATGGAAAATCTAGATACAACCGCAAATAACTTTTTTGAAGTCGCAAGTAACTATACATGGATTGTAGTAATCGCAGCCTTAATTGTCGTTGGTTTTCTATTTATCATTGGAGGACAACAAGGAAAAGAAAGAGCCAGAAGCTGGATTCCCGGAATTTTAGTAGGTGCAATTATTGTAATTGGTGCTGTTTCTATCGGTAAATTTATCGTTAGCTTAATTGCATTTTAAGTCTGGGACGAACCGTCCCAGATAATTCTATTTTTTAGAAAGGAGGAAATTAGTTGACGGCACAAGACATATTACTGCGCTGGGGACAATATTTTGCACAATCCCAATTTTATACTGACCCCATTGTAAATATATCGTGGTGGATTATCTATCTGTTAAAAGACCTAGTAGACGCAGCAAATTATCTGCTCCAAACCGTATATAAAATGTCCGACTTTATATTTACCGATACTGTCATGAATTTCATTCGTTCTTTTAATGCTATTCTTTGGATACCGTTTGTAATAGCATTGCTGATTTTAGGATATACGCTTATATTCCATACGTCAGATACACGGCCAAAAGTTGTTCAAAACCTTTTAATAGCAGTTATGGTTATATGTGCTTTGCCTACCATGATGATTTCCATAAAAGACATGACTTTTGCCGGAATAGAAATGGTAAATAACTATTCTATTTCCGAAGGTGGAGAACAAGAAAATTCCAACGTATCCTATGCCGAAAAAATTGTCTTAGACAATCTAGCAGATTTAAAATATATGGAAGCCAACCAATGGGACGAAAATATTTTAATCCACAAAAAGAATAATTTAACATCTATGGACGCAGTAGAAATTACAGAGCGTCTTTGGGCTGACAAGGTAAGTAGTACAGATGATGTATTTGATAAATATTTAAAATATGATGAAAATGGAAATATAAGTGTTGAAAAAATAGATAGAAGCAGCTGGATATGGTTGTTAAGCCCTGTTTATTATCGGTATAACTTCAACTTTCTTTCTATGTTCCTAGCATTAATCGCTTCTGCCTTCGCTTTATTTTTTACTGCATATAAAGTTGCTCGTCTCATATGGGAACTGGCTGTACACCAACTCTTAGCTATGATATTTGCAGCCAGTGACTTAACAGGTGGACAACGTATCAAGCAAGTATTACGGTCAATTGCCAGTATTTTTGTGGTTTTATTTTTAACCTCTATTCTCCTTCAATTCTTTCAGCTTGGTGTTCAATATATCAATAATCAGAACATTGACGGATTGGTACGAGGATTTATTTTATTGTTTTGGGCACTTGCCTGTGTAGACGCACCTAATATTATCGAACGAATACTGGGAATAGACGCAGGAATTTCCAGTGGTTTTAGAACATTTTTCGGTGTTGTTCACGGAACAAGAACCGCAGTTGGATTAGGAAGAACCGTAGGTAGTGTCGGTAAAAAAGCAGGACGGGCATATACCGCAGCTTCCGGTCGCTCCGGAATGTTTAAAGAACGTTTCCAACAATGGTCTACACGTAATAAGAATCCCTCTGTTACAGATAGAAAAAGCGCAAAAAACAATAATGTTAACGGATTCAATTCTTCTACAGGTAAAGGACAACAATCAAATCATCAAACCACAAATCAATATCATTCTGATATGCCAAACAATCAGGAAAAAAATACTACCGTAAACGGCTATACAGTTAACGGAAAATCGGATAATAGCAGTACAACAAATTCAACAGCCACCATAAAAGAAAATCAGAAAAAACAGCCAAATAATATTATCGGTTATCAAATTCCTACAAAAAATCCACAACAGACAGCCATTCACAAACTAAATAACCATACTTCGATTAACAATGCTAATCACAAACTTTCTCAAAATCACACTTCTGTAACCGGAAATCATTCTAGTCATAATGGTATTTATGATAATTCTAATGGTATACAGCGCCAAAGTGAAAAGAAGAATTCCTCTGCCTCCAAGCAATTTAAGCCTGATAAAAATAACTTAAAAAATACCCCTGAACAGAATCAGAAAGGAAAATAAAATATGGATTTTGAAATGGTACAAGAACTACGGAGTGGTACAAAAGTATTTAAATGGTTATATTTGTTCGATTTAATGTTTATTGGTTGTTACTTCGCAATTATGTTTATGTTCGTAGAACACGTTCACCCTGCTCTTGCAATTCCATATCATATTTTTAATTTAATAGCGGCATTAATCTTTACTGCGAAATCACCTTTTAACCCTAAAAAAAGAATATTTCAAACTATTTTATTCATTGCAAAAAGAGATACATATGTGTATCACCCTATTACTAATACTTTAGCAGAACAATCTCTCCTGCAAGACAATTTAATTGAAAGGAGAAATTCTATTGAAACTCTTTCCACAAAATAAAAATTCTATTCTTTCTAACAAAAATAAAAAATCAACCGGAAATAAATCTATTATAGACCTACTTCCCATTATCGACTATGATGATAAATCCGGTTATTTCAAATTGAAAAACGGCGAATATATGGATATTACTAAAATAGTTTGTAAAGATTTATTAAGTGCTACTAATGATGATATTAATTTTGACCTCTTTAATTGGACGAAATTTTATAAGACCTACAGTGCTGATATTAAGCTGATAGGAATAAATTTGCCAACTGATACACGTACGCAACAACAATATATCCAGCATAAAATAGACACCACAAACAATGAAATTTACAAAATTCAATTACAAACCAAATTAGAAGAACTGGAATATATTCAACAAAATGATACAGACCGTTCCTATTACATGATGACATTCGCAAAGACATTGGAAGAACAATCAGAAAAGATAAATGCAGTGGACAAAGTATTAGGAAATTGCAATTTATGCAAAAGACTGTCCAAAGAAGAAAAATTCAAAATTATTTTTAAATTAAATAATATGAATCCTAGCGTTTCGGGAGAACTTCCCTTCTTTGATAAAAAGCCGCCCGAAGATATAGATATGGACGAGGTTATAGCCAAATATGGTTATAACCCTTCTTTATTGGAGATACTTCAACCACAAGGTGGTATCTCTTTTCGTGATGAACGATATATCAAAACAGGAGATGGCTTTGAAGCATGTATTCAAGTGTATCAATTTCCAAAACATGTAAATATGTTTTGGTTATCGACCTTAATGAATATCGGAAATGCTATTACTACGATTGACATTAAGACCGAAAGTATTACAGAAGTTAAGAAAAATATCAATAAAAGTATTGTAGAGCAAAAAGTGAGATATAACTCTGCTAAAGAAGTCAGTGAACAAATGGACGCACAGGCTAGACATGATGAATTGGTTGCACTATATGACGAAATCTCACGTATGGGAGAAGTTGTAAAAACGATTATTCCCCGCATTTTTTTATCCGCACAAACCTTAGATGAATTAGAAAAAAATATACAAGGCGTTCTTAACTACTTAGAGGGCAGTGGATATAAAGGTGCTGTTTTTCTAAATGAAGGTCGTAATGAATGGCTTTCTCTTTACCGTTCTGCAACCAAACAAAAAGAAACCGAATATTACCGTGAAGGTCAACCCGTACTATCTAATACTTTGGCAGGCGGAGATCCATTCCATTTTACCAGCTTAACTGATAAGTATGGAACCTATTTAGGGTATACCATTGCCAGCGGTGCAACAGGAAAAGTTATATTTGACTATTTTTGTAAATCGTCTACCAGATTGTCCTACAATGCTCTTGTTATTGGAGAAATGGGCGCGGGTAAAAGTACCTTGCTGAAAGCCTTGGAGAAAGACAATACCATAAGAGCAAATTTTATTAGAGGTTTTGACGCTACCGGAGAATGGACAAGTTTAATCGAATATAACGGAGGAAAAATTATATCTCTTGACGGTTCACAAGGTATTTTAAATATATTTGAAATTCTAAAAACAGATGAAACTGAAAGTTTAAGCTATACTATGCACATATCAAAATTAAGTACAATTTATAGATTTTTAGTACCAAATGTAGACCATTATGAAGTTTTGGAATTTGAACGATTGTCCAGAAAACTGTATGAAGAATTTAATATTATTCCGGCTTCCGGTATATCAGATGATATACAGATTACCGGTCTCCCTCCTACTTCCTATCCAACATTTTCCGACATGTTAAAACTAATACGGCGCGAACGAAAGGCACTTACAGAAACAGCCATATCTTCCGGAGAACAAAATACCTTTCAAAATCAATCTGCTAGATTAGAACATATTGAAATGGTAATTGAAAATATTGTTGTTAACTTTGGTTATATTTTTGACGGTCATACCAGCATTGAAAATATTTTAAATACACAAGTTGTATTTTTTAATATTAAAAATCTGGCAGATATGAAAAGTGAAATATTTGACGCTCAACTGTTCAATGCTCTTTTTCTCTGTTGGCAAAACTGCATTCACGTTGGACTACCTATGAAAAAAACGTGGGAATCAAACCAAATTGACTGGCAAGACATTACTCGATTTCTTATCTTTATTGATGAAGCACATAAAATTATTAACACCAACAAATTAGAAGCAGCAGAACAATTACTGAAATTTGAAAGAGAAGCCAGAAAATATTTTGGCGGCTTAATTTACGCTTCGCAAAGTATCCGTGACTTTGTACCAGAAGGAAGTTCACAGGATAGTATTAACGTAATAAAAACCCTATTTGAGTTAACACAGTATAAGTTTATTATGCGGCAGGACAGCAATGCTTTAGATACGCTATCGACTATTTTTCATAATCAGCTTACAGAAACCGAATTATCACACATTCCGCGTTTGGGTAAAGGTGAATGTATCTTGTCTATTAAAGGCGATGAAAATATTGAATTTAAGGTTGATGTAAGCGAAGCTGATTTAGCCATTTTCCAAGGCGGAGCTTAATGGAACAAACAAGTACCAAAATCAGAAAACATGCTACAAAATGGGTAGTCGGTAGCTGTGGCTGCGGTTGCAGCCTTCCTTTAGTCGGCATTTTATTACTAATCATGGTATGTTGCAGTATTATGACGATTTTTGCAAGTGATGAAAGTCAAGGTCAAGGAGCAATTCAAGAACAATACAGTAATTATGTTATGCAATATTCTATGGAATTTGATGTTCCCCCCGCGTTGGTTTATGCAGTAATTAAAGCTGAAAGTGGATTTAATCCAAATGCTGTATCATCAGTGGGAGCAAGAGGTCTTATGCAAATGTTGCCTTCCACCTTCGAGAGTATGAAAAATAATTTTTTCCCTGAAGATACTTATACGTCCAATGATTTATTTACACCGGAGGTTAGTATTAAATACGGCACAAAATATTTATCAGAAACACTCAAAAAATACGGTGTAAAAGAAACAGCGATTGCTTCATACAATGCCGGTCAAGGAGCTGTTGACAGTTGGCTGAAAAATTCTACTTATTCAGATGACGGAAAAACATTAAAGTATATTCCCTACAGTGAAACACGAGCTTATGTAGAAACTGTTATGAAATATTATAACGAGTATTTGCAACAAGTATCGACCAATCCTGAAGCCCCTGTTTATCCTGATATTTCACAGCCTTCTGAATTTGGTTTTATATGGCCGTGTCCCGGTACTACAGTAATCACTTCATATTGGGGAGACGGACGTAATCATAAAGGCTTAGATGTGTCAGGTGCTGACTGTTATGGAAAACCAATTGTGGCTGTACAGGACGGTACAGTTACATGGGCAAATCATAGCGGCTGGGGTGGCGGTTATGGACTTGGAGCCTATATTTCTCATGGCGACGGTATCTCTACCCGTTACGCCCATATGTCACAATGTCTTGTAAATGTTGGCGATACTGTAAAACAGGGACAAGTCATAGGGTATATTGGAAATACTGGTGATTCCTACGGTGCACATTTACATTTTGAGGTACGAATTAATGATGTTGCAGTAGACGCACTAAAATATCTACCTTCACCACAATAAAAAAGGAGTTTTTTAAGAATGCTTGATTATGAACTATTAGGAAAACGTATCTATAAATTAAGAAAAGAAAAAGGTTGGAGATTACAAGATTTAAGCAATGAAAGTGGAGTATCTTTAGCCACTCTCACTTTACTGGAAAATAACAGAAATACTAATGTAACCGTAGATACTCTGGGAAAAATAGCTGTAGCTTTTGGATTATCTTTTGAAGAATTAATCAAAAGTTAGGAGCGAATTATGAAACGGATAAAATTTACAGTTTGGAATATTATTTGTATCTGTCTCGCTGCACTTTGCATTGGTTTAATTGTCTTAAACGCTTTTAACTTTACAAAACTGCAAGAATATGAGCAAGTATATACTATTTCAGAGCAGGGGATTGTAAATAAAACACAACAGCAAACAATTGATTCTTTATCAAATGAAATTGTAACTTTAAAAAATCAGTTACAGGCAAGTAATTCTGAAAGTCAAGACCAATTACTTGAAGATATGCAAAAACTGGTTACCTATTATTTTTCAGTAAATGAACATAGTCCTGCCAGCGAAAGGCTGGATAATATGAAGCCATATCTGACAGAAAGTTTATTTCAAAGTTTGTCTTTAAAGTTTCAGGACGATACAATAACCGAAGAATCCAAATATCAATCTTCCATACAAATATCCGACAGCTATATAACACCACTTGACGGTAATACAGATGTAACAGTGCTATTGTATTGTACTGTTACAATCAGCACTACATGGGGTGAAACAACCAATAACATGATGATAGCTATTCATACTCTGTACGATAGTACACAAAATAAATGGTTGGCTGATTCCTTAAACAGTGCCGACCAAGTTTCTTTTGAATCGCTATAAAGGAGGGAGTGTATGATAAAAGGACAGGAACAAAATCAAAATTTAATCGAAGATAGATTACCGATACGTACAGAAGATAAAAAAAGAAAGACCTCTTTAAAGGAAAACAAGTTTTTTCAATGTCTAAAAGGCAAAGCTGTAAGAAATACTTTTTTTGCTTTTTTGGGTTTATTTATTTTAGGAGGTTATTTGTTTTTCTTTACCTCTAATATGATAATTCCAACTTCTACAAAATATTTGTTCACCCCACCGGGGCAAGTTGCAAATTTCTCTCCTACTCGCACGGTTACTTTAGTTCGTTGGAACTATTCCCCTGAACAGAAATTAATGGAAATCATTGTATCAATGGAAAACAATGATTATAACGGAAAAGACACGTATCAATCCAATTGTATTGTTAATGTAGGTGGAAAAGATTATAAGGCAACACTTACACCGATTATCAGCGAAACCAATTATTATGTCATGCATATCAAAAATGTCCCTAACAACTTCGGACAAGCTACATTGCAAATCCAAATTAAAGACGATAATACCGCCGATTCTGTAAGACTATACACAAATAGAAATGAAATTAAAGTGGTAGACAACATAACTGCAAAGACAAAGGAAGAATACTTGCAAGAACAAGCACAGGACAGTATCGAACAATATCAAGCTGATATGGAAGAATTACAAAAACAAAACGAAGATATTAAGAGTCAAATTACTAATATTGAAAATGTAAATTTGCAACTGGAAGAAGATAAAAAATATCAAACTGAAAAGGAAATTACAGAAACCAATAAAAAAATTACACGTAACACATCTGAAATTAAAAAATTAGAGGAAACTATAAAAACGAATGAAAGTCTAATAAAGGAAAACGAAGAAAAAATCGAGAAAGCAAATGAACGCATTGCGTCACTGTCTTGACTTGCTGGGACGGTTCGTCCCAGCAGAAAGGAAATTATAAAATGGGCTATCAAGAATGTTGGGTAATACCAAAAAATCAGGACGACTTTGAATCTTTGCTTTGTACATATGCGGAACTATACAGAGCAGGATATTACGAAATTCTTTCCCCAAACTTTGCTTGTCCAGCGTCACCATTTGGAGCTGTTGTTTTAAAGAAAACAATTATAGCCAATGAGACTATCTCTATTCTGTCAGGAACAAAACTATTATGGACATTCGGAGAACGTTTTGCTCAAACACCTAGAATATTATTTAAAAATACCTATTTTTCTAATTCAGACACATTAGATATTATTTCCATAGAAAATATTATCTGTTCTAATGAAGAATATAATATTTTTTCAGCGTTAGACTTCAGGAAAAACAGTGAAAATAATTTCTTAAAATTTTATTATATTGAAACGTTAGAGAACAATACGATAGATAATATTTTAACCGAAATATTATCCAAATAATTGTTACTGGGACGGTTCGTCCCAGTAACAACAAAAGGGAACTGCTTTCCCTATGTACATAATGTACATCCCTTTGCTAACCGTTGCGACGGTTTTTCGTTTACAGACCAATGTCTGCAAACGACATCACAGAATTACGCTTTGCAGAAACCCACAACTTTTGTGGTTTTGCAGATACCTCTATCCTATTATCATGGATAGCATATCTGCATAGGGTATCTATACCCTGATTGTGCAAAGCTCCATTCTGTTCTGCCATACAAGATATGGCAGTTTTTTTATTTGTCCTCTGGACAAATAAAAAGAACTCCCACCGTTCAATTGCTGGGACGAATCGTCCCAGCAATTTCACTTATCTTGCCAAAAGGCTCTGCCTTCTGGACTTCCGTCAAAGGGAAATATCCCTTTGAAATCCCTTCTCTTTTCGCTGGGACGGTTCGTCCCAACGAAAAGCTATCAAGGAAGCTGTGCTCCCTCCGTGTACTACTGTACACTACCCCACCTAACCAGTCTAATTGGTAAAGCAATTAGACTGGTTTTTTCGTTTACAGACTTTTCGTCTGTAAACGACATATACTCAATTCTGAACGAATTGAGTTATATGAATTACCTAAAAGAACAATAAAAAGTCTGGGACGAACCGTCCCAGACTACCCCAATACCAATTCTGAACGAATTGGTATATTTATAAGTTTTCCTTAAAGAACAGAAAAAAGCTGGGACGGCTCGTCCCAGCAGAAAGGAGTGCTATATGGCAAGCGTCGAAAAATTTACGCTGGCAGCCGTAGTCAATGAAATCAGACATAATAACCGAACCATTAAAAATTCCTCAAATCCAGACATTGACCGAAACAAAATAAATCTAAACTATTCCCTCACTCCTGACAGACACATCAGTGAGTATGACTACTTTAAACAAAGAAAATCTGAATTATATTGCTATAACCGTCCTGATGTAAAAGTTCTTGCCGGCTGGGTAGTTACTGCTCCAAAAGATTTATCCGAAGCTGATTATGACATGTTTTTTCAATCATCTTTTCAATTTTTATCTAACAGGTATGGAATTGAAAATGTAATTCAAGCAACCGTACATAATGATGAAAGCGGTCAACCTCACCTACACTTTCTTTTTATTCCTGTTGCTCCGGATAAGAAACATGGCGGAGAAAAAATTTGTGCCAATGATGTTCTTAACAAAAAGGAATTAAGAAATTTTCACCCTGATTTGCAAAGACACTTAAAAAATGACGGTATAGACGCAAAAGTGATGACTGGTATTACCAAAGCACAAGGTGGAAATAAAACCGTTGATGAACTGAAAGCAGAACGTTCCAGAAACATTCAGCATTCTGTAGAAAGGGGTCGGTGGTAAATGATTTCTATCCCCGAACTGATAAACAAATTTAACGAAAATTTATTTATCACTATCCCATGCCTTATTGCCACTTTAATTTTAATTTATGCAATAATTGCTTTTAAACATTTTAAAGGCAAAACAAAAAAGAAAACTAAAATGACGCAACTGAAAAAAATGTCACGAAAAAAAGCAAATGGAATCGTTTTTGGAAAATGCGTTTTTCATAAACTGGTTTGTTCCCCTACCAATGCCGAAGGACATATTGCTGTTTTCGGTGGTTCTGGTCTTGGCAAGACCTCTGCTCTATTAATTCCGACTTTACAAGCATGGCAAGGAACTAGTTTTACGATTGATATATCCGGAGATATTTGCAGAAATATTGACAAACCTCACAAAATGATTTATGAACCTGCAAATCCTGATTCCATTCCCTACAATATTTTTGGTGCAATAGACGAATTGGACGACGTAGATGAACAAAATGAATCTTTGGAACAATTGGCCTTACAACTTATGCCGGATAAAGAAAAATCTAATTCAGACGCAACAGAATTTTTCACACAAGAGGGAAGAAAAATTTTAACTTCTGCATTTATTGCTTTTTATCATCAAGGAAAAGATTTTGTTGAAATATGTGAACTCATTATTAGAAACGGCTGGAAAGAATTATTCAATATGATTGATGAAACTAACAACTTTAATGCGATTCAATACATTAATTCTTTTGCCGGAGGAAATGAAAAAAATACAGCCGGTTGTAAGCAGGCTGTTGACAAAGTTTTAAAGTTGTTCGCTACCAATGAAAAAGTGAAAAAAACACTTCGCAGACCTAAAAAAGAAGAAGAATCTTTTACACCAAAAGAATTAGAATCCCATAATGTTTTTGTTATTGTAGAAGATTCTAAATTAAAATTGTATTCTCCCCTACTACGTATTATTACCAGTCAGTGTATGGAATTTTTCTCAAATCGTCAAAACAATAAAAAGCCTACCATTTTATTTTCCATAGACGAATTTGCAAGTTTTGGGCGAATGGAAATTACCGAAGCATTACGAAAACTACGAAAAAAAGGAATTCGTATTATGGTGCTGACACAAAGTATGGCGGACATTGATATGATTTACGGCAGAGACGAAAGGATGTCCATGATGAACAACTTTCGTTTCTGCGTTATACTCGGAATTACTGATAACGATACACAAGAGTATTTTTCTAAACTCATAGGTCATAAAGAAGTAACCAAATACAGCAAATCAAAAAGTGCAAACAACGTTACTACTTCTGAAAGTCAATCAAGAGAAAGAATTATTGAAGCGGAAGATTTAGCTCACCTTGGCAATAAAGTTGTTTTGCTTCATCCTGACGGCTATATCCTTTTAAAGAAAAACTTTTATTACAAATAGGTGTGGGACGAACCGTCCCAACAAAAACGCTGCTTTTATGCAGCGTTTTTTTATTTGATTCAGAAAAGAGGTATGTTATGGACAATCAAACTGTTGTTATTAATTTATTTGGTGGCCCGGGCGCAGGTAAAAGCACCTGCGCAATGGAAATTTGTTCAGAACTCAAAAAACACGGACTATCGGCTGAATATGTACAAGAATATGCAAAAGAATTGGTATATGAAAATCGTATGGATTTATTGGACGGTTCAAGGGAGCACCAACAACTTTTATTTGAAGAACAAAAAAGGCGAATGAATATACTTCTTGGCAAAGTAGATTTCATTGTAACCGATTCACCTGTTATTTTAAGTGCTATCTACAATAAAGACTTAACTCCTGATTTTGAACAACAAGTATTAAAAGAATTTAACAAAAACCGTAATTTTAATATTTTTATTAACCGTGGAAAAACATTTGAATCAAATGGAAGAATCCATAATTTAGATGAAAGTATTGAAATAGATAATCAACTAAAAGAATATCTGGAACAAAATCAAATTTATTATGGTGAATATCAGCATGATACGATTTCTAAAGCCGTTAACAATATACAAGATTATGTCACTGAACAGAAGATAAATTCTATATCAAATCAAAGAAATAAAAAAGAAGAAATAGACAGAATCATACAGGAAATCAAACAAAAAGTACGTATTGAAGAAATTGCACCGAGGTACGGACTGACGCTTGTCAAAATCGGAAGCTATCTGACAAGCAAGGAACACGACAGTTTACGGATAGACGTTGCAAAACAAAAATTCTGGCATAATTCTCAACTGACAGGCGGTGATGTAATTGATTTTGTCCGATATTTTGGGAATGTTGACTTTGGTGGCGCAGTGGAGCAACTAAAATCAATTGAGAATATCTCAAATGATATTGCATATATACAACCCTCTGCACAATCTTCTCTGGGACGAACCGTCCCAACAACATTAAATACAAAAGAATTCATTCTTCCTGAAAAAGATAATAATAACAAAAATGTGTTTGCATATTTAACACAAACAAGAAAAATCAATGCGGATATTGTAAATGATTTAATAAATTCTAATCACCTTTTTCAAGATGTACATAAAAATTGTGTATTTGTAGGTTATAACGAGAATCAAAAACCTGTTTTTGCTAATCAAAGAGGTACAAATACTGAAAAAAAATTTGTGGCTGATGTTGTGAATAGCAATTATAACGAGTGTTTTTATTTGAATCATAACTCAAATAAATTAATCGTTGCTGAAAGTGTAATAGATGTTTTATCTATCGCTACTATTATTGCCGCCACACAAGGGGAATATCAAAATTATAACTATCTTGCTTTGAGTGGTACGACAAAAAGACAATCTATTTTCCACCACCTAGAACAACAACCTGAAATAGATACCTTAATCCTAAGTTTAGATAATGACAAGGCAGGAGAATTAGCAAGTCAAAAAGTAAAAGAACAATTACAGGAAATGGAATGGACTGGAAATATTACGGATTATACATCTGTTTTAAAAGATTGGAATGAGGATTTACAAAAAGGTATTTATGCTCGTGTTCCTCATTGCATGTCACAAGAAGAAGTCCAAAAGGAAATAGAACATATTTGTGACGACGTGGACGATTTTGATATTTAAAATACTTACTTGGGACGAACCGTCCCAACCTTTACTTATCACTTTAGCTGGGACGGTTCGTCCCAGCAGAAAGGAAAATATTATGTACGAAGATGAAAAAATTATTTTTATTGATACTGATACATTAACAATGGAAGAACAGGAAGAAATGATTCAGGAGGAAAACAAAAATGAGCAAGCCAAAAAACTCTAAAGAATTTCGTGAAGAACTGGCAAAACAATTTGTCGGAGTTTTGGAGGAAGAAGGTTTGGAATGGAAACAAGGTTGGGTATCTACAAGACCGGTCAACGCAATATCGGGCAAACAATACAAAGGAATCAACACTCTGCGTTTGGGATTGACAGCAAGAGAACTGGGGTATGATGACCCACGTTGGGCAACTATGGTACAAATCATGGACAAAGAAAAGAAATATCATCCCAGTCAGGAATGGAAGCTGCAAAAAGGCAGTAAAGCAACTTATGTTGAGTATTGGTATCCTATCAAGTTGCAAGATGTGGCAAATACAAAACATTCAAAAGCTATCACATGGGCGCAATTCAAAAAAGAAATCAAAGAAGGCGCAAGTGTTTTGAATTATACCTTTAGAGCAAATTTCACTCCCGTATTCAATGCAAGCCAAATTAACGGAATCCCACCTTTTGAAGTGCAAAAAAGTGATGTGGAATTATCCAATATTGTAAATATGCTTTCACAAAACATGAATGTACCCATTATTTATGAGGGTGACAGAGCATATTACAGCCCTAAATTAGATGAAATTCATTTACCTCCAGTTAAAATGTTTCACTCTGACTATGAAGTTAACGCAACTGCATTTCATGAGTTGGCTCATAGCACAGGACACCCAAAACGATTAAACAGGAACATACAAAATAACCCGTTCGGCAGTGAAGCATATGCTTACGAAGAATTGGTAGCAGAAATATCTTCTTGCTTTTTGGGATTTAATACACCGCAGACACAGGAACATATTGATAATCATAAAGCCTATATACAAAGTTGGATACAGGCAATCTCAAAAAAGCCCGAAACTCTGATAAACGCAATTAAAGACGCGGATAAAGCTGCTGATTACATGGAAGCGTATGCTCATATAATTTCTCTTGAGGAATACGAACAACGCCAAAACAACACTTTAACAATCCCTGAAAAAAATATTTTGGAAGATATAGAATTGACAAAACAAAATATTCCAGTTAGTCGAGTTGTGGAAGATGATTTTGATATATAAAAATAAAAAAGCTGGGACGGTTCGTCCCAGCTAAGATGTGAAGATATTACAGAAAGGAGTAAACAAATGTGATACTGTTTATCGGTACAGAACAAGCCGGATTCTTTATATCAGAAGTTGCAAAAGCAAAACAAATCCCAATCAGGATTACCGGTCTTGTAACCTCTTTGAAAAATATTCAGAATCTTGCATTACAAGAAAAATACGACTTTATCGTTATTAATATTGATATGCTAACTGATTCCAGCAAGGAAATTGCAGAAACGATTAACAATATACATATTTCTACAACAAGCAGAATTATCATCCTTGCACAAGGCTACGGTACAAACTCTGAAATTGTTCAGGAATTGTGCAGTGTAGGCATTACCAACTTTTTAACTTCTAACAATCTATCAAAAATAAAGGAGCAGTTAGAAACTGCACTGAACGGAATAGATGATATTTCATTTACAAAAGAACATTCTCCAAATCAAATTCCCCTTTCCCCTAAACCACTCAATCCCAATAATAACTACAAAACAATTGCCGTTGTGGGAAGTGTAGGACGAATCGGTACAACCACACAATGTATTCAAATGGTAAAATATCTGAACATACAAAATAAAAAGGCTTGTTATATTGAAATGAATCCTAACGGTTATTTAGAATTGCTAAAAGAATTTTACGACGAAGGCGTTACCATTGATGAACAGCTGGGAAAAATAACTTATCAGAATGTAGATATGTTTTATAAAAAAGATAAAATCAGCGATATTTTAAAGCTGGGTTATGATTACTATATCTATGATTTTGGTATATATCGCCCAGACGATTTTGCCCTGATTTCTTTTTTAGAGAAAAATATAAAATTTGTAGTTTGTGGAACAAAACCAAATGAACTTCTGTACATGCAGCAAGCTCTGCAAGTATTTTATGACAATGATGTAAACTACATATTTTCCTTCTCTCCCGAATCCGAACATGAAGATGTATTAGCTTTAATGGAAGAAAAGGCAGAATACACTTATTTTGCAACATTTACACCGGATTTATTTTTTTATTCCAGCAATGGAAATCCGGTTTGGAACCGTGTCTTTAAACATGAGACACAGCAACCTGTCAATGAAGTTCCCGAAAAAAGAAAAAACTATTTTTGGGGAAGAAAAAGAAAATAACAGAAAAGAGGTTATACTAATGTTAAATGTAGTAGTATTAATGGGACGTTTAACAAGCGACCCCGAAATTCGCCATACTCCAAATGATGTTGCAGTAACAAGTTTTTCAATTGCTGTCGAACGTTCATATAAATCAGGTGATGAACGTCAAACAGATTTTATAGACATTGTAGCATGGCGTTCCACCGCAGAATTTATATGCAAATACTTTCGTAAAGGTCAAATGATTGCAATCCACGGTTCTATACAAACCGGAACCTATAAGGACCAAGAAGGTAATACCAGAAAAACATTTGAAGTTCTTGCTGATACCGCACATTTTGCTGATTCAAAAAAGAAAGATGATGAACAAAAAGAGACCAAAAAAGAAAAAACAATACCTAAAAAAGTATCAAACGATACAGAACCTATGGAAGAATCATCTCATGGCAGGTGGTGAATAATATAGTTGAGATTTTAGCATAATTATGCTAAAATATGTTCAGGAGGTGTTTATTATGAAAAAAATTAGACCTGTATCCGATTTAAGGAACAATTTTTCTGAAATTTCCAAAATGGTTCATGAAACTGCGGAGCCTGTGTTTCTAACCAAAAACGGATTTGGAGATATGGTCGTATTAAGTATGGAAGCATATGAAAATTTACAGTTTAACAGTGAAGTATATTTTAAACTCCATGAGGCCGAACAAGAAGCTGAACTAACAGATAAACGCTTTTCCTCTAAAGATGTTTTAAAAGCAATGAAAGAAGCTATCGGGGGATAATGAAATGTATACGTTGGAGTATTTACCAATAGCAATGCAAGATATGGTGGATATAGCAAAATATATATCTCAAAAACTATCAAATCCCGTGGCAGCCGAAAGATTAGCAAATGAAATGATAGAAAGTGCTGACAAACTAACTGAGTTTCCTTATATAAACCCTGTCTATTATTCAATTCGACCTTTAAAACAAGAATATCGTAGATTAATAGTAAAGAATTATATTATGTTTTATTATGTGGACGAACCAAAAAAACTCATAACAATTGCAAGAGTTATTTATGCACATAGAAATTATAATGCGTTGTTAGATTAAAAATTATTAATTATAAAAAGGAAAGGTTGTAATACACCTTTCCTTTTTTATTTATGAATTCTGCAAAGGAGAACGCCTATGGCGAAATTTAAGACGAGTTTGGTATCTAAATATAAAGAAGATAAAAAACGTCAGGAAGAGCAGCAGAAGCTAAAAGACAAGCATAATATCAAAGATAACAACGTTGTTGTGGTAGAAAAAGCAAATATGACAAAATTTACAGTTAAAATGCTGATTCGATTCGTAAAACTAATCGCTACAATTTGTTTATTGATATTAGCCGCAATCGGTCTTACAACATTAATCTTTCCTGAAACAAGAGAAGCATTTACAGGTATATTTCATCAGGTAATTACTGATACGGAAACTATGATTACGGCTTCTCAAATCTAATGATAAAAAGAAAAACAACCGATTAGACTGGTACATGTCTATCGGCTGTTTTCCTATGAGTTATTTATTTTGACTAATACAATTTTATTATAACATCATTTTTCAATTTGTCAAATATAAAGGAGATTTCATATGAGTTATTTTTTATGTAATACCACAGCCCTGCAAGCTAGTTTAACAAAATCTACATTTACAGTGTATCAGTACCTTGCAAAATCAGCAGATAATGAAACAAGAAGCTGTTATAAAAAAGGAAAAACCATTGCAGCAAAATGCGGATTATCTTATAGAACTGTCCAACGAGCGACAAAAGAATTAGCAGAAAAAGGATTACTTGAAATTAGAAAGCAATTTGTAGAAAGAGGAATCATTAATACAACCAAGGGTAAACAAATTAATAATTTGTTTATTCTGAAAGATATGTCATCTAAACCTAATACAAAGTGCAGAACTTATACTTGTAAATCCGAATTATCATCTAAGCCTTTGACCGGCACAGAATTAAAAGTATATCATTCTCTTTCGGCCAGAGCAAACCAAAATGACGAATGTTTCCCCTCGAGCACACAAATAGCGAAAGATTGCGACATTAGTGTATCTACTGTTTTTCGTTGCCTGAAAGTTCTTATTTCTAAAGCAATTATTAAAATGAAACATCAATATAGAAATATTACAGGAAAAAAAGCGAAAAGTAATAATAAATATAACCTAAATTGTAAAATCACACAAGCTGCTACGGCTTACTTAGAAAAAACAGATATACACAATGCACAAGAAAATGTTATGGCCAATTGTACAGAAGACACAAATACAAACAAAGATAAGCGTTTTATAAGGATAGCACTGTATTTTAAATACATGTTATCCTTTATTTTATCTGTTTTGTCACCCACCCATATGTCAACATTGTCACCCCGAAAAACTATAACCAGAAATAAAGCTAACCTAAAAGAAGAAAAATATATTTACTCTAAGTTAACTAAGAGATATAAACTAAAGGAGTAGTGCGCCTTTTTGTGGCATATTGACTTTATTTTTATAACATAATACAATTAACACACAAGATAGAAAGGGGCAGCGTTGTATGAACATTATTGATTTTATAAAGTCCAATTCTTCTTATTTTCAGGACTTTATTTCCCGTTCTACTTATCACTCCAATGCGATTGAAGGAAATACTTTGTCTTATGCTGAAACCTATGCTATTTTATGGAATGATAATAGCTTTAAGGTATCAGCAGAGCCTAGAGAATGGTATGAGGCTACAAATCATAAATACGCTTTGAGCTATGTAATAGAAAGTGCTGCGGCTAAAGAAGATTTAACAGAAGCATTAATTCAAAAAGTCGGCATTATGATAAACAAAAATATCAAAGAAATTGACGGCTATCGCAAAATTGGTGTTATCATCAAAGGTGCAGAGCACCTTCCCCCTGCTCCCAATATGGTAAAACAAAGTATGATGTATTTTGTAGATAACTATAACAACACTCAATACAAGAGTATTTTTGAAAAAGTTGCGATTAACCATATTCAATTTGAGCAAATACACCCCTTTGAGGACGGTAACGGTCGTACTGGCAGACTGCTAATAAATTTTGAATTACTGAAAAATAATATTGCTCCTATTGTTATCCCAAAAGAAGAAAGAACAAAATATTTTAATTACCTTGCCAACAATGATTACAATAGTTTAAGCCAATATTTTGAGGAATTAAGCATATATGAACAGGTTAGAATAAAAGAATTTAAACAGAACATTGTCATCAATGACTTATATATATAAATCTTAAAAGTTCTTAATTTTATCTTTTAGGCAGGTGAAAATAATGCAGGATTTAATCATATTATCAAAAGATACAGTGGTTGCAAAATATATAGAAAATAAATTTGAAATTGTTTGTTCAAACCTGATTCCTTTATATTTAAAACGCACCGAGAATTTAGAAAAATGGTTGGAAGAACGTGCGATAGATTCACATAGAACCAATTCAAGACTGCTAAAAAGAATGCTGCGCCTACAAGAAAAAGACGATGTTAATACGGTATTGGCAGTCCATGCAGCAACTATTACTGACACATACTGGGTAAAATCGCCTGACAGCAAATTAACTTATGATGAAGTGCGTTTCAAAGCCAATGACTTTGCCGAAGTTGCGCTAAATGGCGATTCTTCCGGTTTTAATTTACCGTTTCAACATACACCGGAGTTAACCAATATCGGAAGCTATGAGAAATGCTGGAAAATGAAAGATAACCACTGGTATATGTATAAAAAGGAACCCTTAGAGTCTTTATTTTCAGAAATTTATATTTCTAAATTAGGAAAATTATTAGGCTGTAATATGGTGGATTACAACCGATACAATCAAAATATCATCTATTGCAAAGATTTTACAAACGGTGCTTCCATAAATTTTGAAGACGCACAAGGCTTGATTCCAGAAAATAAAGAAATTGATTTTTTATATAATTTTAAGGTTTTTCATAACATCAATCCCACAATAGCGAAAGACTATGCAGATATGTTATATTTAGACGCTGTATGTATGAATGTAGACCGTCATATCCATAACTATGGTGTTTTGAGAAATGTTGAAACAGGAGAAATTTTACAGCTGGCACCTAATTTTGATAATAATATTTCTTTAATGTACAACGGAAACCGTTTAGAACCTGTAAGAGGTTTTATAACAGACTATACAGAATTTTTTGAATCTGTCAAAGAGATATACACTCCACCTATCATTTCGCAAGAAATGGTAAACCAAGCGTTCATAGAAACAGAAAAACAATTTTCTGTAAAAGAAACAGAAGAATTAAATCAAAAGATGAATGTTGTAGAATTTATTATAAACAGTCAAAAATATATCGAGCAGAACATTAGACTTGATACTACTTACAATGCTGATGAAGATATTGATATATAATTTTAATAATAAACACTCTCCCATTTTACTAAGTCTGTAATAAAGGGAGAGTGTTTTAATTTAGTCATTTTAGCTACACATCAATTGATAATTATAAGTACGAAAACACATCATAATTAAAAATAACAATTTTTTCTAAAAACTTATCAACAAATGGAATTTTTTGTCTATTTATGTTATAATAAATTAATTATATTTCATAAAAATTTTGAAATATAAAACTAGGAGGATTATTGCAAATGACTAAGTCATTTTCCCCATTAAGATATCCCGGTGGAAAGGGTCAAATGTATGATACAATAGTACAAATTCTTCAAGATAATCATCTAGAAAATTGTAATTATATTGAACCTTTTGCTGGAGGAGCTGGAGTAGCATTAAAATTATTATCTAATGGCATAGTTAAATCAATCACATTAAATGATTTCGACTTATCAATCTATGCTTTTTGGTATAGTATTTTATATGATACAGAAAGATTTATACGTAAAATAATTACTGTAGAAATTAATATGCAAGAATGGAAAAAGCAGCGGATTATTCAGTTGGAAAAAGAAAATGTTCCATTATTTGACTTAGGTTTTTCTACCTTTTTTTTGAATAGGACAAATCGCTCTGGGATTATTAAAGGTGGAGTAATTGGTGGGAAAAATCAAGATAGTTTTTACAAAATGGATTGTAGATTTAATAAAAAAAGATTAATTGCTTTAATAGAGAAAATATCTACTCTAAAAGATAAAATTACGATTTATAATTTAGATGCTGAAGATTTCATCATTCAAGTTAAACAAAAAAATAGTTTTTATTTCATTGATCCTCCTTATTTCTGTAAAGGAAAACAATTATATACAAACTTTTTTAAACCAGAAGACCATTTGAGTTTATTTAAAACTATTCAAAAAAACTTAAAAAATCGATCTTGGATGGTTACCTATGATAAGTGTGATGAAATATATCAAATTTACAAAAAGCAAAAATATAGAATAATGTCTCTAAATTATAGTGCACAAAATAAGAAAAAAGCGGAAGAGTATATGTTTTACAAAAATATCACTATTAAGGAGGATGTTTAAGTGAACCAAAGGATAGAAATACCTTTAAAACAACTAAATATATGGACAGATAATCCTAGAATTGCAAATGCCGATGTAAATAATGAAGATGAAGCTATCTCTTTAATATTTAGTACAGTAGGTGAATCTAAAATGATAAATTTAGCAAAAGATATTGCTAAACATAATTTAAACCCTAACCATTTGCCTATTGTTGTAAAGAATGAAGCTACAGATTTATATGATGTTTATGACGGTAATCGTAGAATATCTGTTTTAAAACTATTAGAAAGAAAAGATAAAAGATTAAAAGATATCGTTCCTACCTTTAGTTTATCAGAAGATATCCCTATATTAGTTTTAGTAACAGACCGTAAAAATGCTTTACGTTTAATGGAAATTGATCATAATGGCGAATCTGAAGGAATTGGCCAAATACCATGGGAGGCATTTCAACGAGATATTGCGCTTGTCGATTTAGGCAAACAAGCAAAATATCCTAATGCCTATAATGTTAGTAAAATTTGTCGACTAAATAAAAAGACAGATTTCTCGAAAATTTCTTATACAGACTTAGAAACTATTTTTACCAATAAAAAAATAAAAGAACTCTTTAATGTTGAATATGATTGGGATTATCAAAATAAGGAATTTATTTTAAATTTTATATCTAATTTTTGATTATCCGTATAAACACTATACTTTCAAATATT
>ERZ857521.417-NODE-417-length-66162-cov-9.002390_pt1 | contig 66162 bp, 84 predicted proteins | sample MGYA00519701_ERZ857521 | MGnify/ENA primary metagenome ERZ857521 (study PRJEB31778, sample SAMEA3449346) | human gut metagenome | biome: human gut; feature: human-associated habitat; material: faeces | place: United Kingdom | collected 2010/2012 ...
GCCTTGCCGGAACGCTCCAGCAGACCTTCGGCCACTGCGTCAGCCATGAGGCTGGTCAGCAGTTCGATGCCGCGGATGGCGTCATCGTTGGCGGCGATCGGATACTCAACGGATTCCGGATCGGCGTTGGTGTCGACGATGGCGACAACCGGAATGCCCAGCTTGTGGGCTTCCTCGACGGCCAGAGCTTCCTTGTTCACATCGACCACGAACATGGCGGACGGGGTGCGGTTCATGTTGCGGATACCGCCCAGCTGCTTAGCCAGCTTGTCCTTCTCACGCTCGAGGAGCAGCAGCTCCTTCTTGGTCAGACCGGAGCCGTGCACGTCGGTGAAGTCCATTTCCTCAAGTTCCTTGAGGCGGGAGACGCGCTTGGACACGGTCTGGAAGTTGGTCAGCATGCCGCCGAGCCAACGCTCGGAGACATACGGCATGTTCACGCGGGTGGCCTGAGCGGAAACAGCTTCCTGAGCCTGCTTCTTGGTGCCGACGAACAGCACGGTGCCGTTGTGGGCAACAGTGGCCTTGATGAAGTCGTAGGCCTTGTCGATCATGTCGAGCGACTTGAACAGGTTGATGATGTGGATGCCGTTGCGCTGGGTGAGGATGAACTGCTTCATCTTCGGGTTCCAACGACGGGTCTGGTGGCCGAAGTGCAGGCCTGCCTTCAGCATGTCGCTCATAGTGATCTGAGCCATGGTATTGCTACCTCTTTCTTTGTCGGTTCTTGCCTGGTCATGCGTTCCTGCGTGCAGCCAATGCCTTGCAGGCATCAGCCGACCGACACAGGTCGTCGCGAGCATGACGCGAATTGGTTGCGCACCGGTTGACAATAATTGGGCGGTTTGAAGCACTCGCGGCAGCGCTTCTCACCAAATTGGCGCACAAATATTAAAAATACCATGGGGCCACGTCTTTCTGACGTGGCCCCATGGTTGAATCGTCGTTCGCTGTTTCGATCACTTGCGATGGGTGCGCATGTAACGCATCGCCTCGCGGCGTTCTTCCTTTTCCAGACGATCAAGATAGACGTGACCGTCCAAATGATCAGTCTCGTGCTGCAGCATGCGGCCCATGATGCCATGGCCTTCCAACACTACCGGCTTGCCGTCCAGATCAATGCCCCGCACGCGAGCATAATCGGCGCGACGAGTCTTGTACCACAATCCTGGAACGGAAAGGCAGCCTTCATCGCCATATTGCTCTCCGCTGGTCTCCTCCAACACCGGGTTAAGCACATAGCCGATTTTGCCGTCGATATTGTAGGAAAACGCACGCAGACTCACACCGATTTGGTTGGCGGACAACCCGGCGCGTCCCGGGTCATCAACGGTATCCAACAAATCCTGCACCAGATGGCGCACCGCGGGCGTGATCTCCTTGATGGGATCGCATGGGGTGCGCAGCACTGGATCAGGTACGACTCGAATCTCACGGATTGCCAAAATTAACGCTCCTCGTTGTTCTTGGTTGCGGAAGGCTCGACGGACGGTGCCGTCTCGTCATCCGGTTCATCGGACTGCTTCTTGATTCTCTCCTGCATGGTATCAAATGCCTGCCAAACCTTCGGGCTGACGGATTCAGAAGCCTGCCGCATGCTTTCCGACGCCTGCTTGACGGTTTCGGTGGTGCGGTCGAGAATCTGGACGGTCTTCGGCAACGGCCTGTTGGAGGGTTTTGGCGCGTAAATCACGTTTTCGATGACGTCTGCGTAGCGCTGCAGCACCTTGGGACGAACAACTTTCAGGCTTGCCGTCAAGGTGCCGTCCTGTTGGTTGAATTCCTCATCGAGAATCTCGAATTTTCGTACGGATTCCGCACGGGAAACGTTCGCGTTGGCCTTTTCGACATACTGCTGCACGAAAGCGCGCACGGCATCGTTTTCCGCTACCTGCTTCATGGACATATCGGCATCAAGACCCTGCTGGGAAAGCCAAGAACGAGTCATATCAGAATCCAGTTCAATCAAAGCGCTGATGAACGGCTTGCCATCGCCAATGACCACAGCATGGGACACGATAGGACAGGTGTCGATGATGTCCTCCATCGGGGCGGGGCTGACGTTCTTGCCTCCGGCTGTGATGATGATGTCCTTCTTGCGGCCGGTGATATACACGAATCCATCATCGTCGATGGCCCCCAGATCGCCGGTCCTCAGCCAACCATCAGGCATTTTGACTTCAGCGGTCTTCTCAGGATTCTTGTAGTAGCCAAGAAAAACATTGGGGCCCATGACCTGCAGCTCGCCATCATCATCGGTGCGCACACCCATACCCGGCCCGGGCTTACCAACGGAACCGACGCGATTCGCATTTTGCCAGTTGACGATCATCGGAGCCGCGGTTTCCGTCATACCGTACCCCTGAATGAACGTGATGCCATCCATGCCATTGAAGAAGTGGGCAAGGTCGACGTTCAGCGGGGCGCCGCCGCATGCCAGATATTTCAGGTTCGGACCAAGCGCAGAACGAATGGACTTGCCGACGACGGACATGAAGAAGGAATGCTCGGCTCGGGCCACCATCGAATGATGTCCCCCGTCCTGCTCGTCCTTGGACCATTGCACGAAATGATCGAACGCCTTGGCGAAGACCCTGCCGCGAATACCCGCACCGGCCTTCTGCGAGGCAGCGTTGTACACTTTTTCGAACACACGTGGCACGCCAAGCAAATACGTCGGTTTGAAACTGCGCAGATCGGCGAGCAGATGCTTGGCTCCAGGCAGATAGCCGACCACGCCTTGTCCGCCAATCGCCACGTATTGGATATAGCGGGCGAAGCAGTGCGCCAACGGCAGGAACAGCATCAACCTGTTGGGCTGGTACAGCATCTCGTTAAGAATGATGTAGCCATTGAGCACGATATGCGTGAAGTTGCGATGGGACAGCATCGCACCCTTCGGACGTCCCGTGGAGCCCGATGTGTAAACGATGGTGAGCATGTCGTCCGCCTTGATCCGGGCAATGACCTGATCAAGGGTATCGTCATCGACGCCCTCTCCGAAATCGGCGACTGCGTCAAGACCGTCCGCTTTGAAATTGAACACGTAACGCAGCCCTTCATGCATGTCACGAATCTGTTCGAGCGTCTGCGTGTGGACGGAATCTCCAGCGAAGGCAATAACCGGCTCCACCTCTTCCACGATGGAAGCGGCCTGCTTGGCCGAATCGGTTTCATAAATCGGAACGCTTACCGCGCCGATGGCCGCGCATGCGAAATCGACCACACCCCACTCGTAACAGGTGGGAGAGTAAATGACCACCATGCTTCCGGCCTTGACTCCAAGACCGATAAGGCCCTTCGCCACGGCGCGCACACGAGCGAGCATCTGGCCTGCCGTCACATCATGCCATTGCCGAGTCTCATCATCCTGCCATTGTGCGATAAGATCATCCGGATTCTTCTGCGCACGACGCGACAGCAACGCATATACCGTGTCATCATCCGTGGTGCTGTAGGCCGGCTCTGGTACAAATTCTCTCAACATGGTTCTCTATAGTAGTTCCCGTATGCTTAAGGCACGCTGAAAACCCTTGGCATCGACTGCGAACATCGACGCCAAGGGCTTTTGCAGATTCCTACCGTATCATCGCATCAATGCGATCACCCGAAATCAGCCAAGACGCACTTCCACGTGGAGCCTTTGAGCCTGAATGCGGTGTTGCATCTCAACCGCGTTTCGCCGATGTTGAGCAAAGCCGCACATTCGAATTTCGTGGTCGAAGTCAACCAGCCGTTAATGGCGGACACGTTGATGGGAAGCAGACCAATCTTGGCATATAGATTTGCGTCTTCCTTCATATAATGGCCTATTATGGAAGCTGCGATTTTAAGCCTACGCATACAGTCCTCCGTTAGAATACGCTCTACATGCGCCGGCTTTTGCCGACCACGGAAGATGTCGATGGCATCGCATGACATGCGCGCGCCCAATAACGCCAAGGAATAGGCTTGCTTCGCGTCCCACGGTGTGGAATCGGACCGGATAACATGGAAGGGCACCCGCATGCCGGATAATTGTGTTTCCAAAAACCCATCATATATGTGAGCAAATCGATGGAATCGTTGGAATGAAGCCGTTTCAAATGATTCTCGTTTTCCTGCGCCACTTGAAATACCACCTCGAGAATGTCAGTGGATTCGCTATTTTTCCACTGCACCACCCACCACCTCTTCGGCTGTCGACGCGCGCAAAGTGAAAGAGAGGCGGAGCCTTGCATTGCCTGACTCCGCCTTCCATGGTGTTTTCTTGTGTTTCGACTTGCATTACTTTATTTACTGTGCTAATATATTTTATGTCAAGGAAAGGAGGTGAACATGGAAAACATCTGGCAGACCGTCAAGGACATCGCCGCGATACTCGGCGACATCGGCTCCGCGCTGGTCGGAATATCAACCGTCATCCTGATATTCATCCACCGGCCAAGCCGCCACGGACGGCGCTGAAAACCGAGTCCCGGATTCTCTACCTATCCGGGACTCGGCCCCACCAGATTAACCCATGAACATCATGAAGGACAAACTCATCAAAATCGCGTTCGCGGCAGGAATCGTGAGCCTGCTGCTCGGCGTCGGCGGCAAGGCCCTCCCGGCAGGCACGCTCGGATGCTTCGCCGGAATCCTCGCCCTCGCCTCCACGAAATGGGAGGACGGCGAATGACCACCGAATACCTGGGCGTCACCGACGTGGCCAAACGGCTCGGCATCAGCACGGCCGCAGTCAGCGCCTACAAGCTCCCCGAGCCGGACGCCACGATCGGCCGCACTCGCGGATGGCTCCCCGACACCATCGACCGATGGAACGCCAGTCGTCCCGGTCGCGGCGTCGGCGGAGGACGCCCACGCAAGAACAAGACCGAATAACAAGAAAAGCCCCTCCCCCAGCCTTGGCTGAGAGAGGGGCAACTTCGTATGGACTTAGCGGCAGCTTAACAGCTGTTAAGTCCGATACGAAGTTCTGTTAAGTGTTGTCGCTGATTTTGTGGCAACGCTTAATCTTTGTCGGAATCATCGTCCGGCTTGGTGGCCGTGAGCTGGCTCACGCCGATCAGGGCGCCGACGAAAACGCCGACGGCGTTGATGGTCGTGACGATCTCGCCGCAGTGAGGCAGTCCCCACTGCGGGCCGACCGCGCCGACCAGCCATGCGACGGCCGGCAGGGCGATCAGCGCGACCCACTTGAGGATCTCGTATGCCTTGTCGGGCAGCAGATAGTCGAGCTCAGTCTTGGTGTCCTTGTCCATTCCACACCTCCTTTATGTGTTGCAGGAACCGGCTCCACAACGCTTAATCGTGGAGCTGGAGTCCGGTCAGCGGAGCCGCTGGCCTGGATAGATGGTGTACGGCGGACGGAGGCCGTTGCGCTGGGCCGCGGCGTACCAGCCGGATCCGTAGATCTTCCACAGGCTCTCGCCTGCGCTGACCACGTGCGTAGACGAGTAGGTCGTGGACGGCGTGGAGACGGTGGACGAGCCGTAGTAGGTGATCGTCTGGCCGACGTAGATCCGGTTGATGTTGCCGGACGGCACGCGCCATGCGGAGGCCGGCTTGAGGCCGGTGCGCTCGGCGATGGCCGACACGGTGTCGCCGGAGCGGACCACGTAGGTGCGGGTCGTCGTGCGGGTCACGGTGGTCGGGCCGGAGTACGTCGAACCGGACAGGCGGCTGTTGACGATGTTCATCACCGCCTGGTAGTTGTCGCCGAGACGGGACTGCCGATCGGCGCCGTTGCCGTAATCGCCGCGGATGACGGCGGTGGCCATGGCGTTCAGGTCGGTGGTGTTGGTCGTCCGCTTCTCCACGTGGACGTTCGGCGTGCCGGTGGATCCTCCGGTGGTGGAGCAGCCGGCGCGTTCGCCGCAGGCGATCTTGCGCCATGCCGTCCTGTCTCCGAAGAATTTGTCGAGGTCGAGCGGTCCATGTCCGTTAAGGTAGCCGGTGCTCGTGTACTGGAGCATGCCTTCGCCATGCGATCCGGCGAGCCATGGGGAGTCCTGGTAGCCGGTCGCGTAGTTGTTGGCGTACTGCGCCGCCCACAGCATGCACTTGGCTCGGACGTCCGCCGGTATCTGGCCGACGAAGCCCTTGGAGCAGTAGACGACGGGCCACACTCCCGTCCTGGCGTGGACGCGGTATACCCACGTCCGCACCCAGTTGCTGTTGCCCCACGCGGCGTTCTGGTATGGCTCCCAGTCGAGGACGAGCATGGCCTTGCCGACGTATCCGGTGATGTGGTTGACGAAGTTGTCGGCTTCGGTCGTGGCGTCCATTCCGGACGCGTAATCGTACAGGCCTAGTTCCTTGCCGGTGTTGACGGCGCCGGATGCTTGCTGGCCCCAGCTGGAGTTGATGTACCAGCCCTGGTTGACCTTGACGATCGCGAAGTCGGCCGGAGCGACCTGCGTGATGTCCGGGGCCTGGTAGCCGGATACGTCGTATCCGTTCAGGTCGGCCATCGCGGCGGGCGCCACGGCCATGGTGATGGCCATGACCACGCCGGTCACCGCCAGCCGGATTCGTTTGAGCCACGGAGGCTTGTGCTTGCGCATTCATTTCCTTTCTCTGAAAACGGGAAACCCCACGTTTTCACGCGGGGTTTCATGGTTGATGGCGTCACATGTGGGCGCCACGATTGAAAAACAGGACGAGCGCGACGGGACCGATCCAGGCGATGACGAAGGTCATGCGTCCTCCACGGTCTCCGGCGCCACGTCGGCGCGCAGCTCGTCCGGCAGGTGCGGTTTCGGATGCCGCTTGAGGAAATCGGGCTCGGCAATCTCGCAGAACTGTTGCAACCAATGGAACAGCTGCCTCGTGTATGCGGCGAGCGCGAAGTATTTTCGCTGCTGATCCTCCAGGTGCTGGATCTGCTCCTCCTGCGACTCGACCTGTTCCCTCAAAGGCTTGATGACGGAATCGGTGAGGATGTCGCAAGCCTTCGCGGCGATGTCCGCGGTGTCCTTGCGTCTGCTGGAGATGGCGCCGATGATGGCACCCACTCCTCCACCGCCGATCAGGGCGACGATGAGAGACGTCCAGAATTCCGTGCTTGAAAAGAGGTTAAGCGGCGTCATCCGAGCTCCATGGGTCGAGGCGCTTCTGGACTTCGTCGCGCAGGTTTTTGGGGATGGAGTCGATGGTGCGGGCTCCGGAGCGGACGAGGTTGGCGTAGATGGCGATCATGGCTTGCTGCAGGGTGTTCATGCTTGCTCCTTTGCTCCGGCATCGTTGGCGGACGCTGTGGTGAGTTGCGCCTCGTAGAGGGCCGCGATGGCGGTGGCGTTGTCGACGGCCTGCTGCTCGAGCTGTGCGATGCGCTCCTTGTCGTCCATCGATTCGATCTCGGCCGATTGGATGAGACTGTCGAATTGCTCGACCGCCTCCTGTTCGGTCAGGTCGCGGCACAGGTAGGTTTCCTGCGCCGTGTATTCGGTGGTCTCGGTGCCATCGGTGCCGAGATGCTGGACCTGCTTGATGTCCTCGCGGAGCCAGATGTCGGCGAGGCCGTCGCCCCGCCTGAAGTATTCGACCTTTTCCAGCGGTGTGGCGCTGGTGACGAGTTTGCTCATCTTTTTTCCTTCCTTGGTTGTTGGTTGGCGCGGGCCAGCGTCCGCTTGGCCATGCGCATTGTCTCGTCCACCTGCCGGCGGCGGCGCACGAGCGTCGAGTCGGAGTGGATGAAGTATCCGTAGTAGCTGGCGCATCTGCGCGCCAGTGTCAGGTTCCTTGGGTGTCGGCGGAATCTGGCGAAGGTCCGTCCGGCTCGCAGGAATATGCCGGGTCTGATGTTCGTCCGGCCGGGCCGGAACGTGTAGCCGACCATGTCGATTGGTTCGATGCCGACGTGCTTGACGTTCCATTCGGGGTGCATGTCGAGTTTGAGCCGGTCGTGCGCGAAGGTGGTGATGCGTCTTGCCGCGATCGACAGGTCGCGTTTCGAGCGTCCGAGCAGCAGGATGTCGTCCATGTAGAAGAGGACGTGGGTGACGAGCCTTCGCTTCGTGGTGGTGCCGTCCCTGTGCCGTCTGGTTTTGGTGAGTCCGTGCTCGCAGAAGTGCCAGATGGACGACAGGTAATAATTCGCCAGGTATTGGCTGAGGTAGCTGCCGATGTTCAGGCCGTTATCGCCGGCGTAGGAGTCGATGAGGTGGAAGACGAGGCGCAGGAGCGTCATGTCGCCGACGTCGTGCGAGAGCATCGCCTTGAGCGTCGGCCGATCAATCGATGGATAGCATTTGCGCACATCGAGTTTGACGAAGACTTTGCTCGATGGTTCGCGGATCCATTTGCGGATGGCACGTCGTGCGTCGTTGGTGCCGCGGTCCGGGATGCTCGCGGTCTGCCATCGTCCTATCTTCGCGTCGAACAAGGGCATGAGGGCGATGACCGCGACGTGGTCGAGGATCTGCTGTTCGACGGCCTCACGGCCGATGACGCGATGCTTGCCGGAAATCGGTTCGACACGGTTGAAGTATCGGATACGTGGATGGTCGAATCCGCCGGTCCTGATCTGGCCGGCGAGTCTGATGGCGAGGTCGTCGAGGTCCGGGTGGTGTTCCAGGAATCTCGTGACGTCGCGTCTTGATGTTTTGCCTTGCAGGTAATGGTCTATGGCCTTCCTGACGAAGGCCGGTGTGCCGCAATGCGTGTGACGGCAGTAGGTTTTCAATTGAGCTGTTCCTATCTGGACTTTGCGCGGCTGTCGATGTGGCTGGATGGGTTCATCTACCGGCCGCGTGCTCGTGTTGCATTTTCGGATCTGGCCGTGGCATGCCGTCTGGCTTAGATCGTGGCCGACGGTAATCGGAGTGTTCTGATGTTTTCGACAGGATTGTCCAGGTATGCGGCCGCCGATGTTCCACCTGCGGTTCGTCAGGTCCCTGTTCAGGTTCGCGTGGAACGCGCCGCAGTTCGAGCCATCCCTGAGATTGCCGAACCGGTGCACGACGCGAAGGACGGTAGGCGCGCCACTCCGAGTCCCACATGTTTTTCAGCGGGACGATGAGGGGGCTTGCGCCCCCTCGCTGCGCTCACCCTCACCGCTCTCGGCTCACGCCTTCGAGCGGCCGAGCGCGGATAGGCGGCCGCCGATGTTCCACCAACGGTCCGTCAGGTCCCCGTGCAGGGTCGCGCGGAACGCGCCGCAGCCCGAGCCATCCCCGAGACCGCCGAACCGGTGCACCTGCCGGAGCCCCTGCGCCTGGACCGGATTGGCGTAGACGGCGTCGGTGAGGCCGGTGCTGGAGGTGGCGCCGATGCCGGTAGGCAGGAACACGCGCCCGTCGACGACGTTGAAGTCCTCGGCGAAGCGCGAGCTCGCGTCGTTGGTCTTATCGCGGGTCGGAAACTCGCCTACGAGAGTGTAGTTGTCGGTGCTGGTCTTGGATGCCTTGGTGATGTCGTGCACGAGGTAGAGGGCGGTGTGGGCGATGCTGGCGGCGTCCTTGTAGGCGTTGACGATGGCGTCCGCGTCGACCTCGTAGATGCCGTTGCCGCGTTCGATGCCCTGCAGACGCACCGGCTGCCATCCGGCGTGGTCGGCCCGCGGGCGTCCGTCTCCCCTGCCGCGGATGGAGTCGGTGGCGCCGGTCTTCCACGGCATGGTGCTGACGAACGCGGTGGTCGTGGTGGTGATGGCGGCGCCGTCGATGTTGAGGGCCACGTTCGTCGCGTCGATGGTGGTCTTGGACAGGACGGTGCGCGCCTCGGCCACGGAGTGGTTGGCCGCGTTGTTGCGTTCCTTGTCGGTGCCGATGTTGATGGTGGATCCGACGAGGATGTTGTCGGCGGTGTCCTTGGCGATGATGACGCGTTTGGCATTGGTCTCGGCCTTGGTGACCGGCACCTGAGCCGTGTAGTTTTCGAAACAGCCGCCGAGCGCCGCCTCCATGTCCTTGGTGGCGAATTTCAGCATGAGCATCAACTGGAAATAGAAGACGTCCGGCTGGCATTGGCCGGCGTACCCCTTACCCTTCTTCAGGGCGAGGTCGATCTGGTCGTTCTGGCAGCCGAAGCCGGGGTCGATCTTCTGGCTGCTCCAGGAGCGCGGTATGCCGCCGGACAGGGATGCCGCGTATTTCGCGAACAGCAGGCATGGGCGTTCGGTGCCGTCCGGCAGGAGCAGTCCCGGCATCGGTTCGAAGCCGTCGTACTGCTCGTCGCTGTAAAGCAGTTCGATGTGGTTGTCGTCTCCGTCGATGCGGAAATATCCGGGCGCGACCATGACGAACACGTCTCCGTTGGATCCGTCGCGGCGGAATCGGCTGTCCCCTTCGATGGCGGTGATGTGCGGCACGCCGGAGTCGTCCACGGTGGCGTTCACATCGCGCCATTGGAAGGCGTTGAGGTAGGCGTAGTCGTCGCGTCCGGCGTTCGCGGCGGTGGATACCGTCACGGACAGGTTTGCGTTGTCGTGGGTCTTCGCGCCTGTGGGCACATGGGAGAAGGAGTAGCGAGGGAACTGCACGCCGTAGATTCGGCCGGAGCGGTGCTGACTGTAGAACTCCTTGACATTCGCGTATTCGTGCTTCGATTCGTCGTAATGGAAGGTCGTGCCGTCCACGTCGGTCTCGCGCAGGGCGCGCATGATCTTCGCGAAATCGCGCAGGCGGATGAACTTGTCCGGATTTGCCATTTTCTGTCCTTTCTCAGTTGCGGATGGCGGCCAACGCCCAGTCGATGTCGGACTGGTCGATGTCAGCCAACGGATTGCCGGTACCCACCGGCGTGAGCGTGGTAGAATCAACTTCAACCAGATCGGAGAAATTCAACACCGAAGTCGAATCCGGCACCTGCACGACGCGAATGAACCGCCATGAATCGGTGCTATCGCCGATGGTCACCTCGTAGGCGAACGTGTTATCGGTCGGCGGAACGGTGACGGTCGCGGTGCCATACTCGTCCAGTCTCACCTCGAACGAGTCACGCACCACGATGCGCTTACCGCTGTTGAAACGGCTCGTCGGAATCACGTGAACCGTCTCACCGGCCAAGTCGGCGATGCCATCCGCACTCGGATGACCGAAATCGAATTTGATCTGAGTCAAAACATCCTCCTTAAAAGAAGCGTTAAAAACAAAACCCGTCGAAATCGACGGGTTTAAAAACATGAACGGAGAATCATGGATGTGAAACAATAAGAAACCCACACGCATGTCAGGCCAACGACAACACGACAATGTGTGGGATTATTCAAAAACAAAATTGGAAAGGAACCAATGCTGTTCGACACGTTCGTAAACACTGTTTGGAAACCATCATGCGTGAAACTACGCGAATGCACTCTAGTGGGATACGAAAGCGCTTTGAACCGTCACATCCTCCCCAAGTGGAGCGGAAAAGACCTGGACTCCATCACGGTGGCGGACATCGAATCATGGTTGGCCTCCTTCGACAAGCCGGGAGCGGCGCGAAAAGCATGGGCCGTGTTCCGTGCGATTCTCAGGCTCGCGTTCCGGCGCGGCATGACGGACAATGATGTGACCAGAAGGGAAATCAGACTCCCCCGCCTACGTCACTATGAGCCGCGAGTGTTGTCGGCGCAGGAGGTGCGCAAGCTGTTGAAAGGCTTCTACGGGCATCCGCTCGAAGCATGGCTGTTGGTGTCGGTATGCGCCGGTTTGCGCCGTTGCGAGTCGGTCGGCATCGAATGGGCCGACCTTGACCTTCGACGCGGCACCGTCACGGTGAAACGTTCCGTGCAGTGGGTCGCAGGACATGAGACGGTCACCGAGCCGAAGACCGATTTGAGCCGTCGAACCGTGGCGTTGCCGCGATTTGCCGTCAAGCGGTTGGCGGAACTACGGCACGGCACGAAGACCGGCAGACTGGTCGGCAATCTGAACGCGAACCAAGTGGCAAACCGCTACCGCAGTTGGTGCAGGCGCATGAAACTCCCCTGCGTGCCTCCACGCAACCTGCGCCACACGTTCGGCACATTGGCGATCAAGGCCGGAACCGACATCAGCGTGGTCGCACGGCAGCTCGGACACTCCGACATCCAAACCACCGCACGGTATTACCTCAAGCCCGATCTGAACGTCCTCAAAGACATGCAGAAAGCATGGCAGAAACTCATACTGACCTGCTGATAGCATTCCGTAACCCTGTACAATGCGAAGGGCTTCACGGTCATCCGTACTGGCATGATGATGCTTATCAAATACGCTGGTTCGTTCACGAGCGGCAGTTGGGATGCGGTGCAATGCGGCTACGTGCTGCCGGTCGAACTGCGCCCGCCCGTCGAAGTCAACGCAATGGTATGCGTGTCCAACGGGCAGACGGCACGAATGCTTGTCGCCAATCCGGACGGCACCATCAGGTGCGCGAATATGGGAGCCGCAGGAAGCAACCAAGGATGCGCCGGCTCGCTCTGCTATCCAATCTCATGACGCATAGCTTTCCGTAACCCAACCGTGGAGACCGCCGTATGCGAACGACAGCCTCACGCTGTGTCGGGTCGGACGCACAGTCACGGTCAACGGCAACGTCAAGTTCACCGGCAGCGGAACACAGAACTACACGACGGCGGTTGAGACCATCCCAGAAGCGTTCCGTCCACTCGCCGATCAGAGCATCATCGCGTTTCCGTCCTGCGGTTTCAGCCTGCTTGTCATGCGTGACGGGAAGGTGCAGATGCTTGGCGACCCGAAATCTGCCTACTCCACGGCGCACGGCTGCTGGATAACAGCACAGTAGCTTTCCGTAACCCTCATCAAGGCGAACGACAATTGGGCAGTGGATTACCGCACCGCGTTGGTCGGCGGCATCCTGTTCATTTCCTTCCAGGCAAAACGCATTGCCAAGAATTGGACGGCCGACGCCGTTTGGCTGACCTCACCGCTGTTCACGTTGCCGGACGGATACCAGTGCGCTTTTGAATGCCAGACGCCTTGCGTTTCCAACAGTTCCATCGGCGTCCATGGCATCTTCGTCTCGGCGGTGTGCAAGGACATCGCCCTGCGTGCCGCCGACAAGATGACACTGTATGCCGACTCAGGCTGGGTCGAGGGCTGCATCACAGTACCGCTCGCCTAGGCGAATGTCACGCCATCTGGCACGGGGATAATCTTCGAGAAGCATTGGATGACATCGTTTGGCCCTACACCGCCGATGAGGGCCACCGACCCGTCCGTGTTCCAAGTCGCCTGTTTTCCGTACGCGATGCCGGCCACATTCGCGACGCACCCCAAACCGACCGCTTTGGAGGGTTTCACGCCCGATTTGAACATCCAGACGGTGAAGTTGCCGATGTTCACGGTGCTTCGGAACGATGACAGGTCAACGAAGATCAGACCATCCCTGACCTTGATGGTGTTCGAAGCGCTGTAAGACGCCGGAACGAACGAGCCGGTGGACTGCCATTGTAATTGGCACGTCTGGGTTACGGAAAGCTATTTCACCGGCCAACAGCCGCAGACGCGGAAATAATATCCGCTGTTCATGCTGCCGCTGATCGTGACCTTGCCGCCAGAATCGAATGACAAGGCACCATGCTGCCCGTTCACACCTTCCAGCAGTATCGCGCCTTCATCCTCCGGCAGGAAACCGGCGTCCATCGTCTCATTCACGGTCTGGCCGTTGGAATTGATGTCGGATGTGAAGGACGTGTTGCCAAAAGCGAACGCCATCCTGCCGACTTTGGCGAGATGTACCGTCATGCCGTAAGGCCCATGCCAGATCTGCCGTTCAAGGGTTACGGAATCCCACAAAGCCCCCCTAGGCGTGAACAGGCGCACCGGCGTCCCGACCGTGATGCCGTCGAGCGGGATACGCCACAACGGCATGTACGCGTCAACCGCGCCGGACAGTATCTTCCCTGACGGAATGGTCGGGTCGGCGGCGGTCGTCGCGTTCGGCGTGCCCTTCAACACGGTCAATTCCACCAGCTCATTACCGGTCTTGGCATCTCGATGGTAATGCGCGGCGATGATGTCGTTGCGTTTCATGCCCTGCGACCCGTTGGAGATCGTCACGGATTCCGCCGCCGTGATATGCCAGTCCAAGCCTTGAATCGACGCGCACCCGGTGCCGATCGTCGCCCTGTTGGACGAACTCATCGAACACTTGAACGCGTCGCCCCAGTCGAACACCACGTCGGACTTCGAGAACTTGGCCTGATGGATGATCGCCTTGTCCTCGCTCGAAATATGAGCCGTCCCGGCCTTGCCGTCAACAAGTTCGATGGTCACTGTTCAGCCTCCTTCAACCATGCCTCAAAAGAAGCGTCGTCCTTCTGCATGAACGCCATGAAAGACGCATTGCATTGTGAGCACAATTCGTAGATGTCAGGCGCCACATCATCCGCGATGCGGGTCGCCTTGCCAGCGGAATACCGGCGCACGGTGAACCATTCACGCGCCTCCGTATCGCCAGCTGCGACATACGCGGTCTTGCCGCACTTGTCGCACACGTACTTCGAGTAACCGTCAGACTTCACTATCCAATCCTTTCAAACATGGAACAACCAAGCGAAGGCAACCGCCTCCACGTACCACCGAAATCAACGGAAGGGTCGATGCCGGTCGTGTTCATCACCACATAGCCGATCGGAAACACGACCCTCCCGGAATCGCCGCCGCCGACATGCGCGCTGATGACACCATCCACGCTCACGATCGAGGAACCGTCCACCCTCACGCCACCCAACACGTCCGTGGACGCCTTCGGCAGCGTGTAGGCGTTCGCGCCCCGTTCGACCGAAGCGAGCTTCGACCGCTCGCCATCGGTCATCATGCCCGACTTCGCACTGTCGGCAACACTCTTCGCATCAGACGCAATCGACTCGGCGTTCTCGGCGGTCTGATTCGCCTTGCCGATCTGCGCCGCGAAACCGGAAGCCGTCCTGTTCGCCGAATCGGCAACCTGCCTGACGGAATCCAAATCCTCGGAAGCGACCTCCGCGTTGATCGTGCCGCCTGAAATCGACAGGCCACGGCCAGCCGTCAAAGACACGCCACCACCAGTCGAACCACCGGAAGCCGAAGAGGAAGAACCGGAATAGTTCGCATTCGCCGACCGCACCGGCAGTCCGACCTCGAGCGTCGAAGCCAAAATCCCAGAATCGATTTTCACGATCCGCTTCGTCACCACGGCGGTGACGTTGACACCGGAAGCCTGATCCGTCGCAACAATCTTGTCATCCACGCGCAGACCATCGCCGACCTCATCGGACAACGTCACCTCGACCGAACCACCGGTCTGCAGCTCCTGCAGATGCTTCTTCGTCTCGGATTGCAGCGTGGACAAATCCGCGTTGGAATAGTCGTAGGTGGCGCATACCTCATCGACGCCAATGAGTGTCTGCGTCTGACTCACCGCACCGGCTGCATCGGCGAAATAATTGACCACCAGACGATCCTTGAGCTCCTGCGAGCCAAGGCCGATAAGATGATTCACCGCGCGACGGTTGGTTTCGGCCTTGAAATCCACCAAGTCGGAATCGATCGTGTTGTCGATGATGCCGACCGGCGTGATGCCAAGCAGAATGTGATTGTCCTTGGCTTGGAAGTCGAGGCGTCTGCCGCAGGATGCGAGCAGATTGCGGAATCCTGTGTAGGCGTCCACATAACGTGGATTCCGGAACATCCAATTCGACAAAGCGGAAGCATCGGAGGAATCGACGGTAAACACCGAATCCAAACCGATGCGCTTCAAAAGGCTTTTGAGAATGTCAGGCAGCTTGCCGGAGACGGTCAGGTAATCCTGATTCGCGTCCGGCTGCAATATCTTCGCCGCCAACATGCCAGTCCACGATTGGCCGATCCACATGGCCGTGGACACGCCACCGGAAACGGTCACACGACGGTCGATGATCCGGCCGCCTACGTCACTGCCGTCAAGCCAGAAATACCAGCCACGTTCGATTTCCGGCGCATCCGGATCGTCGATGGTCAGCTCGAAGTCGTTTTCGTCCGTACCGCAAGCCCAATCCAACGTCACCTGCGATACGCTCGCACGTGGCGTCAGCTTGCCGTCGGCGAGGATAACGTCAGCCAAGGCACACCTCCAGAAACGTCGAACATGGTCAAATCGATGCCATAATTGCCGGAAACCGTCAACAGCGAATCCCCAGCCGGTATCGGCTCGAAAACGTATGAGCCGCTTCCGCTGCCGTTGCCACGAACGCCCTTGTCGAAAACATCCGAAACGTCGCCGTTTTCAGCTGTCAACGTTATCGCCTTCCGCAATCCAGTGGCCGACAGCGACACATGACCGCCTTCCGGCACCGTCACGTCAACCGCGTAAGTGTTGCCGCCGATGCGAAAGGACGGGTTGACGCATGGGCCGAAAATGACCGCAGTGAACTCGGCGGCCTTGCCGGTCGGATTATTCACCGTCAAAGCGATTTTCGACGGAGCCAAATCGGTCGGCAAATCCAAGGGAAAGTCAATCTGCGAACCGGTCACTGCCGCCATCGGAAAGAAATGCTGCGTCGGCAGCGCGCGACGCCAGACGCCATCGCAAAGGACAATCGTGTAATCTACTTGCGCGTATTCCGGCCATGGCACGAGACCGAGCGATGAGCCGACGACATACGCCCGCTGAAACCATTCGCCATCCACCGTCAACATGCCTGGCGTAACCGCCTGCACGTCCGAATCGAAGGCCGTCTGTACCATATCCAGTCTTGACGGATCCGTGGTGCGGACGGTCATTTTCGCCGTCGAAGCGTTGCGGCTCACCGATTTGATGCCGCGAGTGGCCAAAGTGTAGGTCCATGCGTATCCGCGCATTTCCTGCAGTTCGGCGACCCACAGACTATCGGTGTTGAGGTCGATGACCGTGCCGTCATGCGACGTGTATCTAAGCTCGCGCATATCTGCGGATCATCCTTCCCAGGTCTCGGTCGCTGATGGACGACGTGTCGGCCGCCGCGCTGATGATCGCGCCAAGATCGTTGTGCAGGCTGGTTATCGCCGCCACCACGGAAGCGGTATCAACCTGTATACTGACCTGATTGCCTGTCATCTGATTGGCTGTGGCGAACACTTCGCGTGGAATCTTCCGCTCGTTCATCAGGCGCATGGTATCGACGCCGTAATAAGACGTGGCCGCAGCATTGTGCGTGTACTCGCCCGCGGCGAGACGTGCGTTGAGCAGGTACACGCTGTCACTCAGACCATTGCCGGGTGCCCATGCCGGATCCACGTAGCCGGAGAACATGCCACCTCCGGCGAACCGCTGGAAGGTGCCGTCGGTGAACATGCCGCCGGTGTAGCCGCCCACCTTCTTTGTTTTCTCCGTGACGGTGAAGCTCTTGTCGGCGATCTTGAAGTTGTTGATGGAGCGGAGCACCGGAGTAGCCCGGTCGTTGACCGATGCGGTGCTCTTCTTGTCGGTCAGCTTCTTGCGGTTGACAGCGTCGACCTTCGGTCCGGCCTTGTCGGTCGAATCGAGGGTGTTCTTCTTGTTGTTGAGCCTCCTCGCGTTCGCGGCGTTCGTCTTCGGCGTTGCCCTGTCGGTGGAATCCAAGGTGTTGCGCTTGTTTGACAGTTTCTTCGCGTTGGCCTTGTCTACCTTCGGCGAGGCGGTGTCCTTCGCGTCGAGTTTGGCTGTGGCTTTCTTGCCGTTGAGCTTTCCAATGTTCTTGGAGGCGGTGTTCGCCTTCTTGGATGCCTTGTCGGTCGCGTCGATGGTGGCGTTGACGTGCTTCTTGCCGAAGTCGTCCATCATCTTCCGCGCCTTCTTGGCGCTGTCCGTGGCCTTCTTGTCGTCGGCCTCGAGCTTGGCTTTCGCGATTTTCTTATTGAATTTGTCGAGATTGGTCTCGGCGCTCTTGGTCTTCTTCTTGGCCTTGGAATCGTCAACGTCAAGCTTCGCCTTGTTGTTGTCGGCGGTCTTCTTGATGTTGTCGATGGAAGCCTTGATGCTGTCGGAACTCAGACCCCAACGGTCTGCCAAGGCGTTAGCGGCCTGTTCGCTCATACCCGAGGCTTCGGCCTGTCGGATGATCGCGTCACGCGCGTCCTGCAGTACGCCGTTCGCCCGTTCGATCTCGCCGCTACTGAAACCGGTGCTCTCGCCCTGCTTAAGTATCTTCTCCGCAGCGTTCTGCGCGCTGCTGGCGATATCCTCCAAAGCCTGCTTGGTCTTCGTGCCCTTCCCGGAAAAACGGTCAAGCAGATCCCCATTCTGGTTGAACACCATGCCGTTGTCCTTGCAGGTGTCCGACAGTTCGCCGATCTTCTGATTCAACTGGTCGACCGCCTGGTCGGCGGTCAGGTTGCCGGACTCCAACCCGAACAGCGCCTTGACGAGATCGTCGATTTGGCTTGACGCGTCCGAAGCGGAAGAGCCAACCTCCTTGTTCGCATTGGCGGCATCCTTCGCGGCCGACGCCGACTTTCCGTCGGCGTCCACGGCGTTCTTGGTGGCTGCGGCCTTCTGCTTGGTCTGTTCCTTGGCTTCGCTGTATGCCTTGGCTTCGTCCTTGATGCTGTCGCGCATCTTCTGCGCGACAGCCATCTGCGAATGGCCCTGCTTGCCGTATTCCTTCAACGCCGCGTTGACCTTGTCAGTCGCGTCCTTGTTGCCCATGGCTGCGCTGGTCATGTCGGTCAAGCTGACCTTTGCCTCGCCCATCCAATGCGTCATGTCGGCTCCGGCGAAGTTCATCTTCTGGTAGGAGTCGGCGATGGTGCTACGGACGTCACTGCCTGATTCAAGCGCGGACTGGAGCTGTTCGGTGGCCTCCTTGGCCTTCTGCTGGCGCCCAATAAATGAGGTGAGCGCCACTCCGGCGACAGTGAGGGCGATGCCCCACGGCCCACCAAGCAAACTCATGACACTGCTGCCGACCGCCTTGAAGCCAGCGGTCTTCAACTGCGCCTTGGACGCGGAAGTTCCGAACGCCTCCATCTGCTCCTGCGCGCTCATGCTGCTCGCACGGAACATCTGGAAAGCCGTCTGCGCGGATCCGAGCGCCGTCTTGACGCGTTGGATCGGATCGATGGCCAGACCGATGTTGTTGGCCATCGTGCTGGTGCTGCCGTTGAGATTGCCCGCGGCCTTGTGCACCGCTCCGAACACGCCGGCCAATGATGCCATGACCACGAGCGTCTGCTGCACTCCGGACGGCAAACCAGAAAAAGCGTCCACAAGAGTGTCCAACCCTTGAACCATCTTGCGCAACGGGCCTTGAGCGCCCTCGCCGACGGAAATCATCAAGGATTCCATCGAACCGCCAAGATTCTCCAGATCACCCTTGAGATTGTTGTTCTTCGCGGCCGCCTGCTCGGCGGCGTAGCCGCTTTCGGACACGGCCTTCGTCCACTTGCGGACGCCACTTTCACCGGCATCGTAAAGATAGTTCGCGGCCTTGATGGCGTAGCTGCCGAAGATGGTCGCATTGGCCTGATTGCGCTGTTCGTCGGTCAGACCCTTCTCGGCCTTCTGCAATTGTCCGGCGAAATTCGCCATGCCGACGAAATGTCCCTGCGCATCATATGCGCTGATGCCGAGTTCCTTCATCGTGTTGGACGCTTCGGCGGACGGTGCGGCCAGCTTCATCAGCATGCTGTTCAACTGGGTTCCGGCTTCGGCGCCGATGGTGCCGTTCTGCGCGAACAATGCCAGCACGCCGGTAGTCTCCTGAATGTTCATGCCGAACGAGTTGGCCTGCGCGCCGCAATTGTTCAACGCCTCGCCGAAATCGGACACGTTGCCGACGGCCTTGCCCGCACCAGCCGCCAAAGTATCGGCAACCTGGGAAGCCTGAGAGCCTTTCAAATGGAACATCGAGAGCGCGTTGGCCATGTATTCAGCCGCATCGCCCACGGCCATGCCATCGGATGCGGCCAGATTCAAAGCGCCAGACAAGCCACCAGTGAGAATATCCGTGACGCTCATGCCGGCCTTGCCGAGATCATTGATCGCGTCGGCGGAATCCGAAGCGGAATAAACCGTGGAAGCTCCGGCTTCGATGGCGGCGGCACGCAGCTGGTCCATTTGAGCGCTGGTCGCGCCGGTGTTAGCCTGCACGGTGCTCATCTGCTGGTCGAAGTCTGCGGCCATCTTCACCGCAGCCACGCCGAAAGCGGCCACGGCCAAACCTGCTGCGGTCATACCACTGGCGATAAGCGCGGACTTGCGACCGGTGTTCTCCATACCGGATGCGACCGTTCTCGCGGTGCTTCCGGCGCGGGTCATCGCCGCCTCATAGGAGGCTGTGTCCGCCATCAACCGGATGACGATGTTCTTGTTCTCCGCCAAAGCATCCTCCAAAGATCAGGTCAAATGCGCCACCAAGGCGTTCGCAGCCGGATTGTCCCTGCCGTTGGCCTCTGTCCACCGTTTCATGGCCTGCTGCACGTGCGCCGTGGCCCAGCAAACACTGGTTTCGGCATGCAATGTAAGTTCGGCCTTCGGGTCTTGGCAGATCGAGCGCGGCAACCCGCATAGTGGGCACAATGATCGTTCGTATTCCGCCAACGAGCGCATCCACTCACGCTCCGTCTCATCCCACTCGACATCATCGCCCTCGCTCGGCGTCCAGCCCATGAATCGCTTGTAGCTGATGCCGAGCTGGCGGCAGATCTTAAGATCCTCGACTAGTTGCGGAGAACCTGCGAGGCGAGGTCGAATGCCGCTTTTGGGTCCGCTGCGGTGCCGTTCAGTTCCGCGATGGCCTGCCAGATCGGCGTGAACTGGCCATCGGTGAGTTCGTCGAACAGATTACGCCACGCCTGTTCGGTCTTGTCATCGTCGGCCACCGGCTTGCCGCCGATGGTCGCGGAATCAAGCATGAGCGGCAATGCCGCGGCTGCGGTGCCGAACATGTCGTTCGTGCCGTTCTCATTGCGGTGCGCGGCCAATGCCTGCGCCCACTTACTGACCGGCAATGCCCGCAACGTGAGCTTCAATGTCTCCGCATCCGCCTGTTCGCGTAGCTGTTCGATGCGTTTGGCGGTGGCCTTAGCCTGCCGGTTCGTCCCGGCCTCCGTAATCTGTTCGCGCGTGGTCTCCTCGGCCAGCGTATCACCCAATCTGGCGATGTCCTCGGCGATCTGCTGGTTGAGGATGATGTCGACCTCGCGCGTGCGCCTGGTGACTTTAAGCATTGTTGTTCCTTCGCTCTAAGATTTCGTGTTCCTTTACCGGGAAAGAGAAAAAAGGTTCCCGCACCGGCGAAAGGGGTGAAAGTCCGATGCGGGAAGAATCAATCAGGCGACCTTCACGTTCTCCGCCCAGCCTGGAGCCCGGACGGAGAAATTGACCTTGCTGCGCAGGACGCTGTTCGCGGCGATCGCCACCTTGGCGCTCATGCCGACGCGGACCGCGTACACGTTCACGATGTCGCCGGCGACAAAAGTCGAATCCGTCTGCTTGCCATAGCGGCGCACGAAGTAGCCTTCCGCGCCCTCGGTCAACGTCTCCATTGCCATGTTCTGCGCGGAATGCGACGTGTTGGTGTTGTCGACGACCTCGACGCTCGGGCCACTGATCTTCTTGCGTCCGGGATTCTCGTAATCCTGCGCGCTGTTCTCGCGCTGGTCGGAGATGGAATCCTGCGACGGCGAGCACGACCAGCCGCCAAGGGTGACGTAGTTGCTCAGGTCGGTGCCGGCGCCGATCTCCGCAGCGGTCGGCTTCTGAATGTTTTTGATGGACGGCACCCAGATCGTGTTGACCAGACCGTCCGCCGGTGTGGAAGGAACTTCAGTTCCAAGAGTCAAAACCATGACTCCTCCTTATAAATATTGGGTCACATGCGTGACCAGTTGAATTTGAAAGTCAATAGGCGCACCTGATAGAGCAGGCTTGTGTCCTCTGCGGTGAGTCCGGCCGCATATGCGCCGGAATCGGAGAACAGGGTGAGACAGCCGGTGTCGAAGCCCTTGGCGACGAACCGTTTCCCGGTCAATGCGGGGACCATGAGGTCGTCGGCGATCACGTTGACGGAATCGGCCGTGGTGCTCACGATGCGCACCTGCAACGTGCCGATGCCGCCCTGCAGGCGTTGCGTCTCGCCTACCACGTGGCCGGACGTGGTCACCGTCTCGATAATCCACGGCGGCTTGTCGGTAGGCTTCGGAGCGGTCTGCCGGTACACCGTCCACCCGGCGGCGGGCTGTGGGATGTGTTCGAGGATCGTGTCGGTCAGCGTCATGATCGATGCCATCTCAGACCACCTCCACGGCCGCCTTGGCCACGTGTTCGGCGAGCGCCGGCAGTTCCTTTTCGCCGTGCTCGTAGAATTCGTGCGTTCCGCCGCCTTTCGCGGTGCCGAAGAAGGCGATGTTGGCGAGACTGCCGGCGACGCCCTTCGACGGGCCGATCTCGGCCGTGATGCGTCCGGGCGTCGCCTTCACCTCGTAGGTGATGGGTATGCGCCGGAACGCCTTGTTGCCGGAACCGGAGAGGTCTTCGCGCAGATCGTTCTTGACGTTCTGCGCGCCCTTCTTCACGGCCATGGTGATGGCCGCGCGTCTGGCCACGCCTTTGGCGAGCAGTCGGTCTCCGAAGGCTGTCAGTTCGGACGCGTCGAACAGACTTGCGACGCTCATGCGTCCTCCTTCGCGTTCCATCGGCAGGCGGTGGCGTGCGTCTTCTCGGATTGCGGTGAGACGAGGCGGAGCCGTCTTCCTTTGAGCAGTGGGTTCGTGGATTCGGTGACCTCCACCACGTCCCCGGCACGCAGTCCAGCGGTACCGTATGGGAAATGCACATACAGGCTCCAGACGAGGCTCACGGCGCCCATAGCCTGGGCGGCGCTTCCCTCGGTCTGCTCGCTGGCGAGTCCGCCGGACGTCTGCACCTTGCACTTGCCCGCGTACACCGGTGTGGTGCCGGTGGTCGGCAGTCCGGTGTCCGGATCGGTGGTGGTATCGCCGGGGCGGGTGACGACGCACTGGTCGGTCATGAGGTCTTCCGCGTTGGCTCTGGCCTTGGCGAGGAAGGATGCGCTGAGTCTCATCGGAACACTCCTATAGAGGTGACGTTGGCGCCGAAGCGGTTGCGCAGGCTGCGCTTGGTCGATTCGGGCAGTTCGGTCACGTCGATCTGCGTCTCGTCGGATTGCGCGTAGCCGACCTGCGCGTCGTCGACGCGCTCGTAGCTGACGCCGACGTGGGCGCCGGGGCCGCCGTCCTCGAGCTGGTGAAGTCCGGCCGCGGTGTACGAGCAGACGAGTCTGACGATGTCGGCGGGTATCGGCTTCCAGCCGCCGGTGAAGGTGACTGTCACGACCGACGGGATGCGTCCGAATGGGCTCCACGGTTCTTCGCGGTAGAGCGAGGATCCGAGGAGCCTCCAATCGTCTACGGGCTTGCCGTCAACGAGCACCTTGGACACGCTTCTGACGGCCCTGCAGGGCAGGTCGAGTTTCCTGGACTGCTCTCCGGGGATGTCGACGGTCCACTCGCCGAAAGTAATCGGACAGCCGGCGGCCGAGCGGACGGCGTCGGAGACCGAGTTGAGCAGGCTTGACGCGGCCTGTTCGTCGGTCACGTCGATTCCGTAGCTCTCTAGATCGGCCAGTGTGGCCAGTGCGGTCATTTCAGCCTCCGATCATCGATGGCTCAGGCTGCGTCGCCGAGGGTCAGCACGACCTTGGTCAGGCATTCGGGGCGGACCACTAGGCCGCCGTACAGGTCAAGTCCGCGGACCATGTCCGCGAAGTCGTCCTGCATGCGCATTGCCTCTACCTTGTTGACCTGCTGGGCGAAGGTGGTGGCCGCGTTGGTGCCGGCGATGATGGACTGCTTGGACGGCTTGCCGGACACGGTCGGAACATTGTTGGATTCCACGACCGTGAAACCGCTGACGGAGCCGACCACGCCATTGAGCAGCGTGTTGTGGCCAGCCTCGGTGCCTTCGATGAAGCGGGAATCCTGCAGCAGGAGCGCGTAGAAGTCGGGGCTGACGACGATCCAGCGTCCCTCGGTCGGCACGTTCTGCTTGTCGAGCTGCTTACGTGCTTCGACGACCGCAAGATACGCGTCGGACGGAGTGGTGACAGAAATGGTCTTCGCCGGAGCCGTGGCCGCCTTGTCCATCAGGCCGGAAATGTACTTCTCGACGTTCAAGGCCATGTTGTAGGCGGCGGAGTTCGTGAAGTTGCCGGTCAGGTCAGCCTTCGCCTGCACCTTGTCGAGGTCGTTGACCTTGAAGGCGAAGTAGTCGGACTGGTCGATGGTGAGCGTGCCCTTGTTCGCATCGGTTACTGCGTCGACGGTGATGTTGGTGCCGCGGGTGTACTTCTTCACGGTCACGTCGTCGTATCCGGTGATGTGGACGGTGTCGCCGGCCTCGCGGATGTCGCCCTCATAATCGCGGTTGCACAGGCTCGGGAAGACGAGCTTCGCGCGCAGGGCTTCGAGGATGCTGGCGGACCAGACCTCGGGAATGAAATTGGTGATTGCCATTGCTGGCCTCCTTACTTGTTCTGGCGGCCTGCGAGCAGGTCATCCAGGCGGCCCTTGCGGCGCGCCTCCTCGATCTGCCTTGAGGTCATGTTCTTCAGGTCGTCCCTGGTGAGCTGTCCCGCGGAATGATCTCCATCGCGGGCGCCTGACGGCGGGATGATTCCGTTCAGGCCAGCCTTGTTCCCGCCTTGCGCGAGATACGGGTGTGCCGAGACCAGGGCGTCGATCTTGTCGCTGATGGCCTGCTGGTCGTATCCGCCCTGATCGTCTGCGGTCAGGTCGGAGAAGTCGATGAGTTTCAGGGCGTCGCCGGGGTCGATGAGCCTGCCGGTGGCGGCTGCGGTGACGTTGGCCTGGAGGACGCGTTTCTGCAGTCCGGCGATGGTGGCCTGGGCGGCGTCGAATTCCTCGCCGCGCTTCTGCCATTCGGCGACCTGCTTCTCGAGGTCGTCGACGCGGTCGGCCTTCTCGTAGGCGGCCTTGAGCTTCGCCTCGAGATCACCGTTGACCTTCTTCTGGCCGAGGAACTTGTCGTGCCAGTCGACGGGCGGCTCCTGCGTGTTCGGATCGCCGGTGTTCGGATCCTGCTGTTGTCCTTCGGACATGGTGTTTCCTTTCATTTGGTGTGGACCTCGCCGTTGCTGGCGAGCCATCTGCGGTACGAGTTCTCCGCCTTGGCCAGCACGTCCGGCGTGACAGGCGCGCCCGGCTGGTACGGGTTGCGGCCGTCCAATGCGGCCTCGTATCGGAGTCTCGCGTTCTCCAGGCGTTTCTGTGCGGCGGTCAGCTCCTCGTGGCGTCCCTGCCTCCATTCGTTGTTGTGGAGCCATTGGCTGCGGCGCAGGTCGGGCACCCGTCCCCGCCAGTTGTCGGGGAGGATGTAGCCTTCACGCTTCAAAAGTTCGATGGTCTGTTCGCGGGGCAGGTTGAAGCTGTAGATGCCTTCTGGTGTGAGTCTGCGGTGTTGTTGCTGGCCGTATTGGTATTGGCGGATCATGCGGCTCCAGCCGTATCGGCTGGTGCCTTCGCTGGTGGTCATGCTGATACGGCCGCGCCCGACGGGGCGCATGCCTCGGTGGGCGTTGACGACCTGATAGATGTCGGCGCCGTCTCTGATTGCCTGTGCGTCGGCGTGGCCGAAGATCCGGTCCTGCTCCTCCTCGCCCATGGCATTGAATCGGTCCATGGGGTTGGTGATCCATCCTTGTTTGGCGGCTTTGTCCTTGCCTTTGCAGGGGATGTTGCGTCCGTGGCATTTCGGGTGGCGGAGGAAGCCTTGGTTGTGCCGGTAGTATTTTCCGGCGAGGATGGCGCATCTGGGACAGCAGTCGGGTGATTCGACGCGCACGTAGCCGACGCCTGCGCGTTGGGTGATGCTGACGCCCATGGCGCTGACTGACGTGTCCTCGAGGGCCTGCATGGCCATCTGGCGGAGGGTGCGGCGTCCGGCCTGCATGGCGTCGTACGTGTCCATGCCGTTTTTGATGGCGGTCAGGGTGTGGGTGGCGGGGATGTCGAAGTAGGAGTCGAGGTCTATGCCGCTTGGGGCGTATCCGGCGCTGTAGGCGTTGGGGTTGGCGATGCCGTCCGGCGTGATGTAGTCGCCTTGTTCGGCGAGCATCAGTGTGGACGCGTCCATGGCGTCCGATGCGGCTCGGGCCTGCAGTGCGGCGAAGAGCATGAGGAAGTCGGCGTTGGATTGATGCCAGCTGTCACGCACCCGCCGCGGATCCACGCCCTTCCAGGTCTTGTCCGCTGCCCTCATGGCCAGCAGGCAGAGTCTGGCCAGTGTGTTCCGGCTGTCCGACAGGCTCTCCAGCGTCTCCATCGTCTACACCTCCGACCTTCAGGCTTCTCGCGATCTCGGTCATTTCGGGGTCGCGGCTCTCGTCGTCGACCATTCGCATGATGCGTTTGATGTCCTCTGGGCTTTGGCCCATCTGTTCGGCGATCCACTGCAGCGGGTAGCCGAGCTGCTTGTATTTGAGCATCGCGTCGGCCATGAGCGCCTCGCTGCGGTATTGCGGGGTCGCGAACACGACTTTGGAGTCCTCGAGGATCCGTGCGGATTCCATGTCGTCCTCGAGCGTCATGGCCATCTCGCAGAGTTCGCGGACAGGCTGGCGCATGAAGCTGATGCGCTCCAGGGTCTTGCTGACCAATCCGGCTTCTGCGACCTCGTATCCGGTGGCGGGCACTTCCGCGTTGGTCAGCAGGTAGTGGCCGGGCGTGCGGGTTTCGGCGGCGATGTGCTCGACGGCCTTCTGGATGATCGGAAGGAAGGCCTGCAGGTTGCTTGCCGTCCATTCGCCGATCGACACGTTGTCGCCGGTGATCTGCATGATGCGCTCCATGACCTGCTTGTCGAGGTTCACGGGGCGTTCGCCTACCTGTTCTCCGGTGTTCCTGTCGAAGACCGGTTCGGACAGGCTGTCGCCGCCGAGGATGACCCTCGCGGGCATGGACGCGAAGTCCAACGCGTTGAGCGTGTAGGCCCAGCAGACGTTGACGGCGTCCTGCATGGATTCGACCTGTTCGACGTCGCTGATCGGCAGGTTGTCCAGGAGCATCTGGTTGCGGAATTCGACCAACGGGACACGGCCGAGCGGATTCGGGCGGGCGGATTCCGGCAGGAACATCCACCCCTCGACTCCCGGCGGGAGCCTATCGCGTTCGTCGTCGCCGCCCGCGCGGACTCGGACCACGTCGAAGACCACGTCCGGCAGCAGCAGCGTGCCGAATTCGTGCTCCTCGTCGTAGCGGACCAGGAGGCCTGCGTCGACCTCGCCGGTGAGCGGGTCGTAGTGGACGGCCGCGCTGTCGGGGTGTTCGAAGCTGATGCGCGCCCTGCCGTCGGGCATCGAGGTGACCAGGCCGAACGCGCGGCCGGTGGTGGTCATCATCAGGGCGGTCTCCTGCAGTTTGCGGTCACAGTCGTTGCGTTCCCACACGCGCATGACGTGCGAGTCGAGTTCGACGTCGCCGTATGGGATGAAGCCTCTGAAGTGTATGCGTTCGACGGGCGCCTGCGCGACCGGGAGGCACCAGTTGTCGGCGAACCCGCTGAAACGGTCCGACATGTAGCGCTTGAACTCGTCGGACGCGAATTTCAGGGTGCCGCGTTTGCCGCGCACGTAGTCCGTGTGCTCCCTGATGTCCGGCCGGCGTTGCTCGATCTTCATGGCGAGCAGGTTCGCCATGCGGTTCACGTCGTCGGCGGTGCGGATCATTCAGAGCCCCCTTGTTGTCGAGCCGGTCAGCAGGTACGCCTTGCGTTTCCTGCCCCAGCCGGCGGCGCGCGCGTCGCATGCCGCCTCGTGGGCGAGCACGCTGGTGACGGCCGCGTCGATTTTCCTTGTCTGTTTCGGTTTGCCGAGCCCGTACCGTTCGCCGGATTTGGCGAAGCGGCGGGCGTTGCGCATGTGGGTGATGGTGATCGGGCAGCCGTCCTGCGTGATGGCGTGGTGTTCGAGGTCCGATTCGAAGCGTTTCAATGCCTCCCAGACGGCGGTGATGCGGCTGGAGCCGCTCATCGCCCAGGGAATGTATTTCTTCGGCCCGTATTTCGAGTCCCATGCCTCGATCTGCGACTCCCACGACACCTCGTCGCGGAATCCGGGGTCGCAGTAGGCGCGCACGATCTTGTACCGGTCGTTGAGCTCGTCCATGGCGGCGTTGACCTCGCTTCTCGGAATGCGTCCTCCCCACGTCTTCGGGTTCCAAATGGTGGGGCGCCGGTCCTCGCCGTAGCGTGGCGTGAAGATGAAGCCTTCGCGGGTTTCGGCCTTGATGCATGTCCAGTCGTCGTTCTCGGAGCCGTCGAAGCCGAGGCACACCTCGGTGCCCTTCGGTGGGTTCTCAAGCCAAAGCTCATGCTCGGACACGCTAATATCCCATGTTCCTCAAGACCGATTTTGACAAACTCTTCTGCGAGCGCTGGTAGTTCTGGTTTGTGATCTCCCTTGTCGTCGCTTCGCCGAAGGAATTGACGAATGCGCGGCTTGTGCCGCTTGATTTTGGTTGGCGTCGGATCTGTTCGTCGGAGATTCTGTCGCGCTGTGCCCTGGCGGTGCGGAATGCCTTGGAGGCTGCCTGGTATTTGTCGTAGTTCGCCTTGGTTGCCTCTGGAAAGACGCTTTCCGGCATGCGCTGGTTGTATTGCGTGGCTCCGTGCGCGGTTCTCTGCATGATTTCCGATGCGGCGTCCATGCGGTTTCCCGCGTCGCGCATCATCTTGGTGAGATCCGTGTCGCTTACGGATGAAAGGTCAGAGGAAGAGCCTCCCCCTCCGCCGCCATGTCCGCCACGTCCTGCGCCTGAGCTTGATCCTCTTCCGCCCATTTTTTCATCCTTTCCGCATTGCTGTTTTTGTATGTGATCACTTCGATGCCACTGAAGTCGAAAAACGGAATGGCATCTCCGTAGAGGAGAATCTTTTCCGGTGCGAGCCTGTCGATCGCATATCGCATGCCGAGCCGCCAATAGAGTTCTGCCGTCGGATTGTCGTTCACTCCGACCGTGCTTACCGCGACGGTGGAGTTGTTTGGAATGCCTGAAAAGCAGTACGGGAATGACTCTGGGCCCGCCCATTGAAGTGTTGGGATGACTTTCAGTCCGCAGGCCTGCCAGTATGCTCCGATCAGACGGCTTCGGAAGACGTTCCAGATCTTCATCGCTTCCGGCATGTCCATGTATGTGCTGAAATCGGGTGCCAGCACGCATTTGAAGCGTTTGAGCGGTACGATGTATCTGTCCGGCTGGTTCCAGACTCGCTGGAATTGGTAGTCGTCGATGAAGAAATGGATTCCGCAATGCTTGACTGTCTTTTTGCCGGTCGCGTAATTGAAGCCCATCAACGTGTCAGGGGGGGTGACGTCCTGTTTTGCAAGCATTGGCATGTCGTATCGGCCAACCGTCCGCACCTTTTGCAGCAGCGGAAGATTGTATTGCCTCATCGTCCGCATCCTTGATTTGTTGAGTGGTCTATTGTCCCGCATAGCAGCTCTCCCAAAGTCCGTCCTCGAGCCATGCGCCGCCTCCCTGCACCATGCGGTTGCCGAAGAAGCGTTCCGCCTGCGCGGGATCCTTCTCCATGAGGGCCTCGGCCTCCGCCTCGACGGAGTCCAATGGCACCCAGGGGCTGCCGGCGTAGACCCATTCGAGGATCTTGCGGCGTTCGCGCCGGTTGTTGAAGCTGTATGGTGTGCCGTCCTTGTGCCGCAGGTCGGGGTTCAGGTCGGGGTTGCGGTAGAAGATCCACACATCCGATGCCGATGTCTCGAATTGCTGTTGGGCATAGGAATTTTCGCCGGGGTCGTAGGCGTTGGTCCAGAAGTGCGTTCGGCCGCCCATGCCGGCGGCGCCGCGGCGTTGGGTGTCAGCCACGTCGAGCATGCCGTTCGACTTGGTGTACAGACCTGCCTCGTCCTGTTCCGCATCCGAAATCGGATTACCCAAGCGGCTGGTTGCCGAGGCGGTCACCACATCGATGCGGTCAAGGTCGAGATCGTCATCGTCCAAGTTGATTCCAGGACGCAGGATGCGGATGAAACCCTCGCGCACCTTGAGCAGCCGCTTCAACGGCCCGAGCCGTATCATGGCGACGAGTGGACGGTAGGCGTTGCGCACCTGGTCCTCGGAATTCGCGGTCAGCTGGATGAGTGGCGAAGGGTGACGCATGCCTTTCGGTTCGCCCGGATTGTAGTGGTAGACCCATCCGCAAGGGCAGCCGTTGTCGGAGCAGCGGTACACGTCGCCGGGCTTCGCCCAACCGGCGAACACGACCGGACCGCAGGCCTCGAGTATCGCGCATGAGGCCTCGGTCGGCCCCTTGCCGGTCTTCTGAGGTCCGATACATCCGGTCAGACGATATTGAAAGGCCTGGTTGAGGACGAGCGGATTATCCACCGTGACCTCCTCGGGAGGCACGAATTCCGCGTCCTCGCGCACCCGCCAGCGATGCGCGGCGTACCAGAATTGCCAATCGGACCAGCAGAATGGCTTGCCGCGGAGGATGCCGTCCGGCTGGCGTACATGCCTCCGCACCCACGCGTCCTGCAGGTCGGCCAATGTCGGGAAGTCGATGATCCAATCGTCGGCCATGTCACGCCCTCAGGCGACGTGGGAACTGGACGATCTTGGTGTCCATGCCGCTCTCGGCGGCCTCCGCGTCCGTGGCGGGCACCTCGTGGGCGGCCATGTCGACGTTGTCCTCGGAGATCTTCCAGCCGAGCGCCTGCAATCCGGCCTCGGACAGGCCGATGCGGTCCTCGAGCCTGATCTTCACGGCCACGTCAGCCGCCTTGGCCAATGAGCTCTCGCAGATGACGCATTCGCGGACATACGAAGCGATTTGATAATGCAGATACCGAAGCTGCGGCTGTTTCCACGCGCGCGCCTGCGGCAGACGCCACAACTGCCCCCACAGCTCGGACTCACGCTCATTCCAGGATTCCGAACCGGCGGTGTCCTCGATCCATTCCTGCGAGTCCTTGTCGAAATCGCGGATCACATACGGCGGTAGCGGGAATTTCGGCGGCCGGCCCTTATATTCGGTGTTCGGCAGGCTGCGCAAAGTGTATCCCCTGCGTTCGCTCGCTCCGCTCGACGGATCGGGCATCGGGCCAGACCTGACGCGTTTTCCTCCTCTTGGCATGGCTCCTCCATCGTCGGACGGCCTTGCGCCGTTCCTTCGCTGTGGGACGCAGGGCCTTTCGCCCGCCCCCTCTGAAACTTTTGAACCCTCCGCACCTCGGAGACAGCTCTCCGGCGGTTCTAGCCACCAACCCGTTAGGGGGCACCCCCGTGGGTGTTTCGGCGGGTTGATTTCGTTGATTTTCCAACGTTTTCCGATACCGCGCGTTCGGCTTCGCGGCGGGCTGCGAACCGAATTGGAAAAGACCTGATCGCTTTTGTTTTCCGCTTCGCCTCACGCTTGCGGCGCGCGCCGGACGTCGTCGGCTTGGCTCGACGTACCGCATGCGTGCAGCAGATGAGATGAATCAGCGAAGGCTTCGTCCGTTGAAGCCTGAAGGTTTCGTCCTTGCCGTCTTGCTGTCGTGGCAACGCTTGCACAGGCCGCGCATGCGGGCCGGATCGTTGGGGTCCAGTCCGGCTTCGATAAGCTCGACGCGTTCGAGCGGCCAATGGTCGGCGATGGTGCTGGGGGCGCCGCACAGGCCATGGTGCCTGCCGCATCCGTCTGGTCCGTCGCCAGGGCAGACGCATCGCGGATCCCTCGCCAGCACACGTGCTCGTGCGAGCCTATGGGCTTTCGAGGTGTATGGATTGCGGCCGCGAGAGCGGCGCTTGTCCTTGGCTTTCCTGCACTCGTCGCACAGGGAGCCGGAGGAGACCAGGTGTGGACAGCCGGAGGTGGAGCATACCTTGTACATCGCGACCCCCATCGACGTAGAGGTGTCCGGCACGCCTCGTACGCGTGCCCACCGTGATGCTCATCACCGTGGTTCTCCCCAGGTGAATCACCCCATGGATGTGGCGCTTGGGAGACTTCGTTGGCGATGGTCATCGCCAGTGGGAAGCATGCCGGACATGGATAATCATAGTGCTTCGTGCTGGAGTCGAACCAGCCACCGGCAGGCCGCATATCGTCAACGGGCAATCAAGGAAAGGAAACCATGACCGGTTAGAGGTCCGCTCATTGGAATCCGCGTCGTCCTGCGGCTCTACCGCTGAGCCTACCGAAGCACGAAGGCCACCCGGCAAACGCCGGATGGCCTCCAATCACGAAAAGACACGAACAAGGCAACCTGTGGCCACCCACAATTCGCGCTCACCATACACATTAAACGGCGAGTGGACATCGAACAAATGTTCGGCGTGTCGCATCAGCCGACGTGCGACGCCACATCAAGCAACCCACCCGCCACCACACGCCACCTGCCAGAGCCAAGGCGCTCGCAGCCATGCAGTCTGCCGGACCGCAACAGCCACTCGACCTGCTTGCGCGACACACGCCGGCCAATGACATTTGAAAGCCACGACGCCAACTCGGCCGGACTGCCGTCCACGGTGCGAGAACGCGCGTCACGCTCATGCTCCGCGACCAACGCCTCCAAATCCAAGCGCACGCCACAGGACGGACAGTCACCGGCCCTCATGCCGAACGGGGCCGCTATCCGCTGGCCGCACTCCGTGCAGGAGACCACCGTCACACGAGGATCGCGCTCGCGCATCATGCCGTCGAGGTCGATGAGCGTGGCGTGCAGGTCGAGCATGAGGTCCGGCGTCCTGTCGCTGGACGCCAAGCTGTTGCGGTTGGAGATGGCCTTGCGCCACGCCTTGCGCCATGATTCCGGCCTGAGCAGGCTGTAGCGGATGTCGATGGTGGAGGCGATATCGAGCATGAGACGCGAGGCGCGCTCCCACTGCTCCTGCCAGTGGGTGCTGATGGGCAGTGGCGCGACTCCGCGTGATGGCGTGTGCGAGCGGCCGCCGATGCGGGCGGTGCGGTCGGCCAGCGCGCGGAGTACCGGAATCACGTGGGCCAGCGAGCCGATGTCCTCGATATACCGGCGCAGGCAGGATTGGCAGATGGCCCATCCAGCCGTGGTTGGATTTCCGCAGTTCGGGCATGGCGTCTCAGTGTCCCTCATGACTTCCTTCGGTTCGAACGTTTGTTCTGCTTAGATTCTACCGTCGGCGAGCGCCGTTTTCGGTGGGATGGTTGTTGATGATGGCGGTTATCTCGTCGGTGGTGCATTGCGGCAGGATTCGGTGGATTTCGGCCGGCGTGTATCCGCGTTCGTGCCATCGGATGATGTCGCGTTCTGTGGATTTCCTCATTTCCGTCCTCGCCTCATTTCACGGTGTTCGATGATGGCGAGCGCCAGGTAGATGGAGAGGAACGCTGGGATCATGAGTATCTCCCTGATGGTCTGGATGATTCGTCTCATGATTCCTCCTTCGTCCGTCCGTTTTCGATTTCGGCGATTTTGCGGACCAGGAGCGTCAGCACGTGTTGCGGAGTGTCTTTCGCCATGGTGATCCACACGTCCCGCAGGTCGCCCCAGTCCGCTGCGGCCAATGCGGTCAGCAGGGCGACGGCCTCGGCCTTGCTCCACTCGTTGGTGGTGAGCGGGACACCGTGCAGGATGGCGTCCTTGACGTACCAGACGGCCTTGGCGAGGTCCTCCGTGCCGTTCCTCCCCTGCCATCGGAAGCAGTATTTGACGGCGTTGCCCCAGTCGAAACTGAGGATTCTGGTCAGTTCGATGCATTCGAACGGGCCTTGGCGGTAGTAGTCGGGATTGGTGCTGTCACTCATCGGTGCCCCCCTTGAATGGATTGTCGGCGGTGTGAGGAGGGAAGTCGCATTGCTGGTCGGTCCATCCGGCGGAGTATCCAGCCTCCCATGCCTGTGCGAGCTGCCGGCGGCGCTCGCCGGATTCGATGAGGTCGTACATGTCGCTCATGCGTCCTCCTCCGTCCCGTCCCGCTGGTCCATGAGCATGAGACTGCTCTTGCAGCATGAAACGGCATTGGAGTACGCAGCCACGCGTCCGAGGTTGAACTGCACGTCCCCCATGTCACGCCGATGGCTCATCAGGTCGATGTACATCGCCTTGTTGAGGTGGTCATCAAGTTCGGAAAGCAGTTCTCTCATCCCCTTCACATCCATCGACTCGGCGCTCGCCGGCGGATCATCTGGTTCGAACGGATGTTTGGCGGCGATGGCGTCGCGCACTGCTATGGCGGTCTCGTCGTCCTCGAAGACGAGGTCCACGCATCCGGTTTTGGCGCTCACGGTCGGCGTGCGCGAGCAGTTGGTGTCGATGATGCTGAGCATGTGGTTTCGCTTTTCGTACTGGGCTTTTATCATGATTCCTTCTTCTTGTTTTCCGTGGCTTCCCACCATGCGCGGCGATAGAGCAGTCTTACCGTCCAGGCGGGCGTTTCCGTCCAGACGGTCAGCCGCGTCGACACGGCGGAGAGTCTCCACCATCTGCCGCAGACGGCGCATTGCTCAATGCGCTGCCGGGGCAGGCGCTCAAGGCCCGGCCCGATGCCGTTGCTGGCGCAGATGGCGGCTCCGAGGTGATTCCTGCACAGGTGCGGCGATCGGCCCTTCATTCGTCCGCCTTCGACTGCGACAGGAGCCACTGCTCGTAAAGGCGGTAGGAGTCCAGCGAGACGGTCCTAACCGGATCGAACTTCAGCCGCCACATGCAGTCGGCGCACACCTCGTCGACTGTCTTAATCTGCGCGCCATAGACGAGGCTCACGGAATAGACGAGACTCGAGCAGCGCCGGCCGCACAGATCGCACCTGTGCGTGCCCTGCATGACCAGCTCGTCGCGCGGTGGTAGAAACGGGTTCTCCGCATCGCTCTCATCGACCGATCTGGCGAGCGCCATCCGAATCCGTTCTCTGGCGTAGAGGTAGGCGTGGAATCGGATTGATGGGCTTTCCTTGAGATTGCGGAAGTCGTCGGTTATCGGCACTCCCGCGAGTTCAAGTTCCCTTCTGGCGAGCTTGTTGAGTATGGATACGGCGAGTTCCGCGCCGGTGTCTTTCATTGCGTCTCCTTGCTTCGTAGCGTGTCGAGAGCCATTTCTTCCGCCTTTATCCTGTCTATGCCGAGCGCGGTGAGCCGGTCCGTCTCCCGTTTGAGCCATTCGGTCTCGGCGTAGCAGACGCGTCTGGCGCTTTCGAGTCCCTTGAGGTGCATGACGGCGATGGCGGTGGCCTTCCGCAGGGCTCCATGTCTGGTGATGGCGTGGCATGTGCCCCACACGCGCCAGAGCATGTCGTCCGGCGGTGATGTGATGCACGCCTTCCAGAGGAGACCGCGCATTTCCAGGTCGATGACGAGTGCGAAATGGTCGGACCGCACCAGCGCGTCGCTCATGACTCCTCCTTCTCGAGCGCGTCGGACATGGCGGAGCACATGCCGGTGACGACGGCCATGGCGGCCATGACGGTGATGTCCTTCCTCAGCACGTTCTGCGAGGCCAGATACCGCATGGCGGCGTCGATCTCGCGTTCGGTGGGACGGGCTATCAGTCCCGCGCGGTACCCGTCCGCGTAGGACCGGACGGCCACATCCCCTATCGGCGAGAGGTCCTTCGGCGACCTGGCGAGAAGCTCCACACGCTCCCTCTCGACCCTTTCATCCAACATGCTCATATCCTGTCCCTTCCCTTTTTCCTGATGACGGTGCGGCGCCCGGTGACGCAGTCCTCCAACACGGCCTCACCCTTATACTCGGCGAGCGCCTTGGCCATGGCGAGCGCCTCGTCGGGCTCGGTGAGTATCTCGACGATCTCGCCGTCGACGATGACGTAGATCACCTGTCCTCCTCGTCCCGCGCTCGCAGGCTGTTGCGTCTGCGCTGGCGTTCGGATTTGCGGTCGATCCATGCGTGGATGTCCTCGTCGCTGATGTCGTACATGCGTTGCAGTTGGTAGATGCTGATGGTCACGTCGGCCATCTCCTCGGCGAGGTTGTTGTCGAGGTCGAGATCTCCGCGGAGGCGTTTGCTGATCGCCTGTATGAGTTCGGAGAGCTCCTCCATGCATACGACGCTTTGGATTGCGGTTCCGTTGATTCTGATGGTTTCGTCCCAGGTCTCGTGGTTGGTCATTTCCGTGTCCTTTCGTGGTCTGTGGTGTCGTCTCCGGCGATGATGAGGTTGTGGCATCCGTCGACGATGTATTCCCTGCAGTCGGTCTTGCGCATGCCGGCATTGCGGACGGCGCGCCATCCGGCGATGGCGAACAGGATGGTCAGCAGCAGGAAGAGCAGCGCCTGCGGCCAGCGGCCGATGGCGAGGTCGATGCCGGCGGCGGCGCCTTCGAGGGCGATGCTGGCGGCGGCGAGCGCGTATGGTTTTGAGTCCATGTCGGATTGTTCGGTGATGGTTATGACGATTCCCTTGTGCGTCGTGTCCATTCGTGGTTTCCTTTCGTGGTGGGTTTCATTCCTGCGGGTTGTCGGGGCCGTTGTGGTCTCCTCCGAGCCATGCGATGAAGATGGCGGTGAGGAGGATGAATGCGGCGAGTCCGTCCATCAGTCCTTGTCCTTCCTGATCCGGAGGAGGCGGAGGTAGTGGCGGTAGTCGGTGATGTCGCGGTCGAGGCAGTCCTCGACGCGATGGCGGCTTCCGTCGTGGCGGTATGGGTCGGGTCCGCCGAGGACGGTGATGAGCCGGCGGATGGCGCTCATGTCGTATTTGCGGTAGCTGAGGCCGCTCAGGTCGACGCCGAGGCGTTCGAGGAAGGCGAGGTCGAAGTCGACGTTGGTGCCGGTGGGCACGAGGTGGAAGCGCTGCTGGAGCGATTCGAGGTATTCCTCGACGGCGTTGGCGACGGCGGATGGTCCGTGCTGCATGGTGCTGGCCTTGCGCACCTCGTCGAGCAGGCCGTTGGCGGTGTGCGTGTCCCATGCCCACAGGCTGATGCATGCGAGGTCGATGGTGCCGGGCCGGACGATGGTGTGGAGGCGCCCGTAGTCGCTGGTGGCGGTCTGGTCGGTGCATGCCATGCCGATCTCGAGGAGCTGCGCGGTGGCGCGGTCGGGGCCGGTGGTCTCCACGTCGATCCAGAGGAGCGCGTCGGGTCTGGTGTCGCTGGCGGTGGCCATGTCAGTCGTCCTCCCCGTCGAGCCTCATGGCGATGATGCGGTCCATGAAGGCGTTCTTCCTGGCCTTCTCGGCGAGGAGCTTGTCGGACTGGTCGAGGTTCTCGCACGCGTTGCGCATGCTGTGCGCCCTGTCGGTGACCTTGCGGTTGAGGTGCAGGATAAGGCTGGCGGCCTCGTCGACGATGATGTCGTCGCTGCCGATGAGCGACGCCGCGTACGCGTCGAGTCTTCCGGCGGCCCGCTGCAGGTCGGTGACGAGCCTGTCGAGCTGTGCGGCCGCGTCGAGGCGTCCGAGGCTCCTGTCGAGGTCGGCGGGCGACGTCCGCCCGGATTCCGTGGTCTCGTTCTGGTCTTCCATGGTGTTTCCTTTCGGTTTGTCTGGTTTTCAGGATCTTTGTTCGAGTGTGAGTATCGATTCGAATGGGGGCAGGAGGATGTTGTCCCTGCCGGACGCGGTCAGCGGGATGACGGGGATGCCGAGCGTCATGTCGACCTGGTACGGCATCGGCAGTCCGGTGCGTGCCGTCATGGGCGCGAGCCTTCCGTCGACCACGCCGGAGGGCGTGTAGGCGACGTACCGCATACCCTCGAGCTGGGATTCGTCCATGCGCCTCCAGTCGACGTGGGCGAACACGTGTCCGCGGGCCCTCATGCCGCGCCTCCGTCCAGGGCCACGACTCCCGCGTCGGCGAGCGCCTTGGATGCCTTGTCCGGGTCGAGGCCGTTGTTGAGCATGTCGGCAAGGGCGCAGGCGGCTTCGTCGGGTGTGGCGGTGGCGTCGGTGCGGTCGAGGAGGCTGAGGACGTGGCCGCATGCCCAGGTGTGCGTGTGGGTCTTCGGCTTGGGGGCGGGTTTGCCGGAGTGGGCGGGTCGGCCTTCGGCGAGTTGTCGGGATTCGCTGCGGATCCATTCGAAGAAGGCGTTGTCGAGTCCGTCGAGGGTGGGCTTGTAACCGTAGTGTTCCAGGCCTTTGGCGTGGAGTTTGAGACGGAAGGTGGTGGCGAGTTCGTCGAGGTCGACGCGTGGCCGGCCTTTGCCGGCGAGTTCGTCCGCGACTCCCTGGTGTGCTTCGGTCGGCGTCCATGTGTCGATGAGCTCGCGTTCCCTGCGTTCGGTTTCGGTCTCGTTCGCGGGCGCGCACTCTCTCACGACGATAGGAGTGAGAGAGTTTTGGTTTTGGTTTTGGTTAAAGGTCACGCGTGAGTCACATGTGACATTGTTTTCGGTCACGTGTGACTGCGTGGCTTCGGTGGTTTCGGTGTTCCTGCGGCGGCTCCTGGCCTTGCGCTGTCGTGCGTCCTCCTTGGATTTCTCCACGTCCGCCTTGCTGTTCTGCAGGTCGAGGTAGCCGTGGATGGTCCAGCCGTCATCGTCCTGGTCGAGCAGACCGAGGTCGACGAGCCTGTCGATGGACTCCTCGTCGAAGCCGAGGTTGAAAAGCATGTCGTCCTCGGTGAGTCGTCCGTCGGTGAGCTTGTCGCTGCAGAAGCTGATGGCCATGATCCAGTCGGCGAGCGCCTGTGGGTCCTTTCTGGCGATCTTGCGGATCTTGGTGTTGCGCCAGAGGCCGTTGGACAGGCGTGCGTAGCCTTCGTTGTTTGCCATGTCGTGTCCTTTCGTGCCCGCTACCGGTGGTCGGCCTTTTCGATGCGGATGGTGATGTGGTAGGTGGTTTTGTCCGGACTTGGCGTGCCGGGCCGGTAGTCGGGGCCGATGATGTATTCGGCGTTGTCGTCGGGCCACATGCCGGCCTGGGTTCCCGCGTCGAGGATGGCCTTGACCATTGGCGCGGCGTTTTCGGGGTCGAATCTGCCGTGTGTGAGCGGGTGGATGATGGCGGTGACGTGCACCGGCCAGTCGGTCTCCGTGTCCGCCGGACGCTTGCCTCCGTTCCGGTTGATGTGGTCGAGGAAGATGAGGTGGGCGATGCGTTTGACGGTTTTCTTCCGCTGGTATGGCGTCACCCATGTGCGGCTTCGGCGGTTCTGGGTCCACCAGATGTGCCTACTGATCGGGATGTCGATTTCGATCATCAGAATTCGGACTCCTTCTCCACGTCGTCTCCTGGAGTGCCGAAGGCCCCGAAGGCGGCTCCTCCGTCGGTGGGCTGTCCCCATGGGTCGGTGGCTGGAGCCTGCGGGCCGGCAGTCGGCACCGTGGCTCCGAAGGACGCGCCTCCGGTGTATCCGCCCGCCGCCGGCTGGTGGCCCTGCTGACGGCTGATGCGGGTGACCTGCGCGGTGGCGTAGCGCAGGCTTGGCCCGATCTCGTCCAGCTGCATTTCGATGACGGTGTGGTTGGCTCCCTGCTCGTCCTGCCATGAGCGTTGCGTGAGCCTGCCTTGTGCTATGACGCGCATGCCTTTTGACAGGGTCGAGGCGATGTGCGTGGCGAAATCCCCCCACGCGGTGCAGCGCAGGAAGAGCGCCTGCCCGTCGGTCCACTGGTTCGTCTGCTTGTCGAAGACGCGTGGCGTGGACGCGACGGTCACGTTGCATACCTGCTTGCCGGACTGGGTGGTGCGCAGTTCGGGATCCGCGGTGAGGTTGCCGACGATGGCGAGTGTGGTTTCTCCGGCCATGGCGTCCCTCACACCTCCATCGGACGGCAGGACGCGTAGACGAGCGTGGGGCCGTCCGGTTCCGGTGTGGTGATGACCGCATCGAAGCGTCCGCTCGGACGGAAGGCCGCGAGCTTGCCGGTGCGGATGCGACAGCGCATCTGGCGGGCGCGTTCGCGCGGGTCCTTCTGGTCGGCGAAGGTCTTCACGCATGCCCACCGTCCGGCGTGGCGGCGGAGCTGCTCGGCAACGCCGAAGTAACGCGGATTTGGCGTCCTGTTGGGCTGCATGTCGCGCGGGATCTGGTCGAAGTCGACGAACACGAGCTCCTCCCCATCCCCGCCGAGCGGCATATGCTCGGGTTCGGCGGTGACGATGATCGGCTCATGACGCTCCGGAGCCGGATACGTCGCAGCCTTCGAGGCGTCCACCCGTCCGCCGGTCACCTTGGCGATGGCCTCGTCGATGCTGAGACCGTCGTTCTTGGCGATCACCAGCGACGCATGCGCGGCCACGCTGGAATCGATCCGCCTGGACCTCCAGCGGAAGGCGCTGGCGTACTCGCTCTTGCTCAGATCTCGGCGCGGGGTCGCGCAGCGTTCTGCCTGTTCCTGGTCGCTTGCCTTTGGCATTTTTGTGTCCTTTCTGTTGTCGTTGTGACGTTTGGCGGATGCCGTCCGCTGGAGCCCCGAAGAGAAGTGACGAGAGAAGACTCCATCGTTCCCGCGCGGCGAAGCTGAAGAGAAAGCCGCCGGGTGGCGTTGACGGCCGGCATCCCAGTGCCGGAGGGAGGATTCGAACCTCCAGGGGCGTCATGTCCGATTGGGTGTGGCTTCGTGTATGCAATCCGCGCAATGTGATGTGCGGGAAAGTAATGGATAAGGTGATTCAGCCACGCGCCGTCCGGACCGATTGGTCCCGTCCTTGTTCTCCGGCCGGTGTCAGACGCCGAGCATGGACTCGAGTCTGGCGGTCAGGTCGGGCCTCCGTCCGGCCGCCCACGCCATCGCGATGGGCGGGGTGGCCATGGTCAGCCATACGAAGGCCGCGACGTGTTCGAGCGGGTGGTGGCACGCGTCGGTGCCGAACAGCACCCACAGGCACAGGCCCGCGGAGAGCGCTAGGAGGAGGATGGACGCCATGCGCGGCTTGTCGGCTGTGGGTGCGTCGTCTTCGTTGCGGAAGTCGCTGTCGGTCATTTCCGTTCCTTTTTCTGGTCGAGTTCCTTGATGGCGCGTCCGCATTCGCGGCGGATGCGCTGCACTTCGGTCTTGCTGAGGATGATGTCGAAGTGTCCCGTGGAGGTGCGGAAGCTCATCTGCGCCATCGCTCCCCCGGCCTTGTCGGCGAATGTCCTGATCTCGAATCCGCCGTCGTCCATCCAGCTCATCTCACAGCTCCTTGTTGATCGTGTCGACGACGATGTCCACGAGGTCGGCGACGCAGATGTCGACATAGCCGACGATGTGGCCGAGCGGACGTCTCGCGTCGATCTCCTCCCATTCACCGCCGACGGCAGGCCTGATGGCGTCGCCGCACTGGTCAAAGTCGTCGAAGATTGCTTTGACGCAGGCTTTCCTGATGTCCTTCATTTCGTGTCCTTCCGTGTTTTTCAGATTCCGTGTTTCGCTTTGGCGTCGAAGTCCTGCAGGCTCGCGACCTTGACGAGGCGCTTGCCGTGCGGGCCGTTTGGCTGTTTGATCTTGACCTTGCCTTCCTTCGCCATCTTCATGAGCGTCTTCTCGCAGAGCCCGACCATTTCCGCGGCCTCCTTGAGCGGCACCCAGATCAGGTATTTCGGCGGTTCCATCACGTCGGTCATCGTCTATGTCTCCCTCACGCCGCGTCGGCGAGCGCCACGGGGACCATGGGGACTCCGGTGGCGAGTCCGAATCCGTCGACGATTCTGGAGAATTCCAGATACGAGGGGCAGGCGCCTTCGCACAGTTCGTCGAACCTTTGCTGATTGAGTCCGCAGGCCGCGAGAAACGCTTCGTGGCTGAGGTTGCGTTCCTTCTGGAGGTTGTCGAGGAATCCAGGAGAGATTCTCAAAGCTTGCAGTTTGTTTTCGTCTGCCATGTCATCCGTCCTTTCAAATGTTTTCCGTTTCTGGAATACAAATTACCACTGATGGAAAAAATATGCAACTCGATGTGGTACAGTATTTTCCATAAACGGAAAATCTGGAAAGGAGGTGAACATGAAAAATTCATTTGAGGAATGGGTGCAGGAGATCGCCGAAGGCGCGAGCAATCGAGAGATCGCGATGAAGGCCGGTATCCCAATGACCACATTCCACCGCAAATGGACCAAGGGTGAATTCACCGCGGAGGATGCCGTGACGATCGCCCGTGCGTACGGGCGCAATCCAATCGAAGCGCTTGTAGAACAGGGAACACTCACGCCGGACGAAGTCCACAACGCCGGAGTCCACCCAATCGAGGAATTCACGATGCTCGAACTCAGCCGCGAGATGCTCAGGCGCGTGCAGCAACAAGCCGCCGTGCCGGATTATCTCTCGGAGCCAATGGACGGCACGGGCAGAAAGAAGTCCAACTAAACAACACACCCCTGCCGCAAAAGTGGCGACAGGGGTGTTATCTTATCTAAGCTGGAAGCGGGCATCAGAGAAAAGAAAGGGACACCATGTCGTCGAAGAATGGTCTAAGAATACGCCAGCCGCATAAGCTGGGTCTCAATATCAAGGCGCTGGCCAAACGCAACGTAAGTTTTGGATCAGCAGCCATCATCTGCACCGCACTGGTCTTCGCGACCGGACTGGCCACGGCACCAATCGCATACACGGCAGGAGTGAAGTCGGCGAGCGCCAATAGTCAAGCCTCAGACTCGCAGGATTCGCGGGTTGCCGCCGACAGTGGCGAGGAGACTTCATTGGCGAGTGGGTTGTCCGGTTTCTGCGATGGCGATTCCGACCTGATGCCGGCGGCGAGAGTGGAGACGACAGGCCAGTACCTCGGCATCTCAATCGATGGATTCGATAATGTCAAGGCTTTGGACGCGAAGCAATTCTATGCCTACACGCTCATGGTCAAGGATCCCGATGGCACCTGGTACCAAGTGAATCTCACCGACTTCACGGAGTCCGGCGAAACCGAGCGGGAGATAACGAATCTGTCGACGAATGACAGCAACAAGTATCCAGGATGGAATCTCTCCACCGACGACGCCACATTTGAAACCAGCATCCCGGACACGATGATCCATCAAAAGGGCGATAATCCCACCTGGATGCTCGCCCTTACCGTTGATGGCGAAGAGCTGGCGCACTGCCCCGCCGATGGAGACGCCGATTTCGAATAACCGCTAATCCTCCCCCATCGCCTCGAGTTCGGCGAGCCGTGCGCGCAGCCTGGCGATCTCCTGGTCGCGCTCGAACGCCTTCGACGCCGTGGCCGGATCGAGCGTGGAGGCCACCTTGTCGGCGAGCGCCCTCCGTCTTTTTTCGGTGGTGCGTTGGTAGTGGATGGCCATGGTCGGTGTGGTGTGGCCGGCGGCGGCCATGAGTTCGCGGACGGTGGCGCCTTGTTGCGCGAGCATGGTGAGCGCCGTGGCGCGCAGGTCGTGGAATCTGAGGTCAGCGCGGCCTGCTTCGCGGCGGGCGAGGCGGAAGCGGTATCTGAGTCCGCTGCATGTGATTGGGATAGCGCCGCGGCCGGCGCGAAGGTCGCGGATGTCGCGGAAGATCCATGCCTCCGGTCCGTCCTGGACCCACTTGCGGAGGTGTTCTTCGATTTCCGGGATGACGGATTCCGGCAGCGGTTCGGTCCGGCGGCTGCCGGGTGTCTTCGTGTCGCCGACGATGATGCCCGGGATGTCGTCGAGCCTGGTGCGTCGGATGGATATGGTGTGGCGTTCGATATCGATGTCCTGCCTTTGCAGTCCGCAGACCTCTCCGATGCGCAGGCCTCCCGCGGCGATGGCGAGCGTGATGGCGAGGCGGAGGTGTTCGGGCATGGCGTCGTGGATGATCCGGAGTTCTTCTGGCGTCGCCGGCGCGGATCCCTCGCTTTGGTGGAACGCCGGTATCTTGATGTCGAATGGCGAGCGCTGGATGATGGAGTGTCCGTCAACGTCCGGTTTCGCCGCGGCTGTGAGGATCTGCTTGAGATAGACAAGTCTGGACCGGCGTTCGTTATGCGTGACGGCACCGACGAGCGAGTCCGAGTAGACTTGGATGTCCTTGTGGCTGATGCGGCTGATCGGCATGTCGCCGAAGGTTCGGCAGAGGATTCGGGCGTAGCGTTCCGACAGGCGTTTGGTGGCTTCGTGCAGGTCGCCGGATTTCGCGCGGTGGAGGTTCCATTCGTCGACGTATTCGGCGAAGGTCATGGCCTTCTCCCTCTCCTGCTTGCGGCGTATCTTCTCCGGCTGCCAGACTCCGGCCTCGATCCTCTTGCGCGCGGAGGCGAGCCATGCGGCCGCGTCGTCGCGTCCGTCCTGCGTGAGTGGGAAGGTGGTGGTCTGCCGCATCGAGAGTCCCGGCCATTGGTCGAACGCCTCGACCGGGGTCGGATATGACGCCTCGAGGTATTTGGGATTGGTCTTGTTTGGTTTGACGACGATCTTGCCGAACCTGCGCACTTCCGTCTTCCTTTTTCAGTGTCTTTTCGTGATTGGTGGTACCACTTGAAATACCACTCCTAGACTACCTCAGAAGTGTTTTTGATTCGCTTTTTTTCTTTAGGTTTCCATCTCAAAAGAGTGGGTGCATGTCTTGAAATCGTTGGAATGAAGCCGTTTTCATGGCCTGTTTTTATTTTATGGGAAAGTTGCTCCCGTTAACCATCATATGAAGGAAGCTTCTCGACGGATTTTCCTATGCACTGCAGCCATTGGCCATTGTTTTCCGCTTCTTTAAGACCGACATACGAATCAGGGTCTGACGGTGGGATTTCGTCAGGCTCATTGCCTTCTATCTCCTTGTCGTCTTCCGGCTCCCGCTCAGAGCCGGACTGCCATTCCGGAGGTGAAACGCCATCGTCGGATAAGTCGTCCATTGCCATGGATCCCTCATTTCTTTACCTGTTTAATGTCATCCAACTCTCTTCACTGAGAAGGACCAAAAACATTAATACATAAAGACAATCCCCCCGTCAAGTCGACGGAGGGATTGTGGATAACTTTTTTATCCACAGGACGAAGCTATCTGATCAGTGGCTCGAAGCGACCGTAACCGGACAACGTTGGAAGCTCTTCAAATCGACATAACCGGTCGTGGCCATGGCTCTGCGAAGCGCCCCAACAAAATTGGTGGTTCCGTCGGCGTTATGGCTCGGGCCGAACATGACCTCCTGCAAGGAACCTACGGTGCCCACGTTAGTGCGGAATCCGCGCGGCAACGTCTGGTGGCGGGCCTCGGCGCCCCAATGCATGCCTTTGCCAGGAGCCTCGGAGGCGCGTGCCAGAGGCGAGCCCAGCATCACCGCATCGGCGCCCAGCGCGAATGCCTTGACGAAGCTGCCGGAATCACCCATACCGCCGTCGGCAATCACCTGCACATAGCGTCCGCCCGATTCGTCCATGTAATCGCGGCGGGCCTCGGCGACATCGGCGATGGCTGTGGCCATCGGCGCGTGCACTCCAATCGTGTTGCGGTTGGCGGATACCGCACCGCCACCGAAGCCGACAAGCACGCCAGCGGCTCCCGTGCGCATCAAATGCAACGCAGCCGTGTAGTTGGCCGCGCCGCCAACAATGACGGGGACATCCAGGTCATAGATGAATTTCTTAAGGTTCAGGGGCTCATGGTCCTTGGAGACATGCTCCGCCGACACCACGGTGCCACGAATGACAAACAGATCGACACCGGCCTCAAGCACGGTGGAATAATAATCCTGCGTACGCTGCGGAGACAGCGCGCCGGCTACGGTGACGCCGGCATCACGAATCTCATGCAGACGTTCGACGATGAGTTCCGGCTTGATCGGCTCAGCGTAAATCTGCTGGATGCGTTCGGTGGCCTTGTCCGCAGGCAGCTGCGCGATTTCGTCCAGCAGCGGCTGGGGATCGTCATAGCGGGTCCACAATCCTTCTAGGTCAAGCACGCCAAGCGCGCCCATCTTGCCCATGGCGATGGCCGTGGCCGGGCTGGTCACGGAATCCATCGGGGCGCCGATGACCGGCACGTCGAATTCATAGGCGTCGACCTGCCAAGAGGTGGACACATCCTGAGGATCACGGGTACGACGGGAGGGAACGATGGAGACATCGTCCAGCGAATAGGCCAGACGGCCCTTCTTGCCCAAACCGATTTCAATTTCCTGAGACATGGTTTCAAGGCTAATGCTCAGCTATGACAGTGCCTTCGCGCGTGTCCCCACGGTTTTGGACATTTCCATACGGAATTAACACACATGTAATAAGACGGAACCCATCACCTTCAATTCCGACAGGGAGGACAAACCATGGCCAAAATCAAGGTCGAAGGCAAAGTCGTCGAACTCGACGGCGACGAGATGACCCGTGTCATCTGGAAAGACATCAAGAACCGTCTGATCCTGCCGTACCTCGACGTGGATTTGGATTATTACGATCTGGGCATCGAAAACCGCGACGCCACCGACGATCAGGTGACCGTCGACGCGGCGAAGGCCATCCAGCGCGAACATGTCGGCGTCAAATGCGCCACCATCACCCCGGACGAGGCGCGCGTCAAGGAGTTCGGCCTCAAGAAGATGTGGAAGTCCCCCAATGGTACCATCCGCAACATTCTCGGCGGCACCATCTTCCGCGAGCCGATCGTCATGAGCAATGTGCCTCGCCTGGTCCCGGGATGGACCAAGCCGATCGTCGTGGCACGTCACGCCTTCGGAGACCAGTACAAAGCCACTGATTTCAAGGTTCCGGGAGCCGGCACCCTCACCGTAACCTTCACTCCGGAAGACGGCTCCGAGCCGATTGAGCACGTCGTTTACAATTATGGCCCTGACGGCGGAGTTGCCCAGGTGCAATACAACGTGAACGATTCCATCCGAGGTTTCGCACGCGCCTGCTTCAACTATGGTCTGATGCGCGGCTATCCGGTGTACCTGTCCACCAAGAACACGATTCTCAAGGCGTACGACGGCCAGTTCAAGGATACGTTCGCCGAGGTGTTCGAAAACGAATACAAGGACAAGTACGAGGCGGCTGGCCTGACCTACGAGCACCGACTCATTGATGACATGGTGGCAAGCTCCCTCAAGTGGCATGGCGGCTATATCTGGGCTTGCAAGAACTACGATGGCGACGTGCAGTCGGATTCCGTCGCACAGGGATTCGGCTCCCTTGGCCTAATGACCTCCGTGCTGATGACTCCCGACGGGCAGACCGTCGAAGCCGAAGCCGCGCACGGCACCGTGACCCGCCATTATCGCCGTTGGCAGAAGGGTGAAAAGACCTCGACCAATCCGATCGCCTCCATCTTCGCATGGACCGGCGGTCTGAAGCATCGCGCCGACCTTGACAACACTCCGGAAGTCAAGCATTTCGCCGAAACTTTGGAGAAAGTCATCATCTCCACCGTCGAAGGCGGACAGATGACCAAGGATCTGGCCATGCTCATCGGACCGGACCAGCCTTGGCTCGATACCGAGGGTTTCATGAACGCCCTCGACGAGAATCTGGCAAAGGCTCTGGCAGAGTAATCTATCTGAGCTGTCGAAAGCCCGTATGCGCAATCACACACGCGTACGGGCTTTTTGACGTCCGGATATTACAATCAATGGTCAGTATAAGGAACGTCTATTCTTCAGCAAAGGACATGGCATGATTCTGCATCGCACAATCCCGGCGAAACGTCTGCTCGCTCTGCTGGCATCGGTCTGCATGGCAACAGCCATGGGGGCCTGCTCGCCCAACGGTGATTCGCAATCGCAGCAACAGCCGTCATCACAATCCAGCGCAACAGCCGATGCCGGCAATGTGGCGATTTTCGCTCCGACAGACAGCATCACCATCTCTCAACAGACGCCATTGAGCAAATGGGAAAAACTCGTTCCCGAAATCGTGTCCTCGTTGAAACGGACCGGTGTCAAAAGCGGCGACATCACCGTGAAAACCGCTTCGAACCTCGACAAACAAAGTCAAAGCGTCCAAGACTATGTGGTGAATCACATCAACGGAACCGAGCATTCGTCCACGAAAGCCAAAACCACCTTGGTGGTGGCGCCTGTCGCCGAGATGCCGGAATCCGACAGGCAATACGGCGACTATGCACGGCATGATATCACGTGGAACTCCGACGCGTCGGATGAGGACGAACAGGATTATGCGCAATCAGCGCAACGGCTGGTTTCGGCGTTGCAGCTTGCGCAGAATGAAGGAATGAAGGTCGTTCTGATCTCCAATACGCTTCAAGGGTATGCGCCGGACGTGTACGTGCCGATGACCACGGCCGAGCAGATTGGAGAACTGCAAGCCAAAGAGCTCGTCAACAAGCTCGAGCTCGACAAGGCATCGTCCGATGCCCCCAAGCAAATCGAGGTACTACTCCCCTACGACGCGGCCGACGGACATGATGCCAAAACGGACACGTCCTTCGCCCAGAACATGTTCAAAGGCATCTGGAAAGTGCTCGAACCGTATTTCAAGGACGGCAAAGCGGCATCTCCTTCCGAGACGCTCACCGTTTCGACCACCAAGGATGACTGGCGGTCCGTGGCATTCGATTCGTCAAAAGCCGAACAAATCAAATCGGTGCTTGCCGAACGTCTCGACGCGGACAAGGACGATTCGCACCCTGTCCACCTTGATGGCGTCATCTCCTGCAACGACTATGTGGCGAAGAACATCGCCGACGAGTTGGACAAACTCGGCTACACAGGTTCCTCAGCCGATATCAACCCTTCCATCTCAATTTCCGGCATCGTGGACAGCATCACGGGCAAAAAAGACCTGAAACGGCAGGCAGTGCCTGCCCCTGCGAAGACGTCGTCATCGGATGACGACAGCGATTCCGATAACAAGGAAAACGCAAAATGGCCGATCATCACCGGCTATGGGGCCTATATCAGTTCCATGCCGAACATCGTCAACGGCAAGCAATGGATGACCGCCATGGAGAACCGCAAGGCGTTGGCCGATGACATCGCGCAGACATGCGTGCGACTGAACACTTCGGGCAAACTTTCCAAACTCGGTTTCATCCGTTCCGCAACGGTCGAGGGGAAGAAAATTACGACCATCCATGAGGAGACATTGGCGATCAGCGCCGACAATCTCAAGAAAACGCTGATTGAACCCGGCTACATTTCGCTGGCGGATGCGGGCCTATGATTCTTCCGGGATTCTTCCGGATATGGTGGGGGCCGATGGCATCACTCGGATGTCACCGGTCCCCACCATATTTCGAACATCATTCGGCGTGAGCCTCCGGCTTCCTCGGCACGTAGATGACCTTGTCGATCAACGTCCGGTAATGTTCAACCACTGCCTGCCTGCGGGCCTTCATGCTCGGCGTGACCAAACCGTTCTCCTCAGTGAACTCGTCGGGAACGATTTCGAACTTGCGGATTGATTCGGCACGTGAGGCGAGCTCATTGGCTTTGTTGACGGCACGCTCCACTTCCGCACGCACAATGGGGTTCTTCGAGGCTTCATCCAAATCAGCGACCTGTTCCGCTCCCTTGGATTCCAGCCATAGGTTCGTCTCCGCCAAATCAAGGGAGATGATTGCGGCGATGAATGGCTTGCGATCGCCGATCATGACGCATTGGCTCACCACCGGCGAAGTCATGATGGATGCTTCCATCTCGCATGGGGAGACGTTCTTGCCGCCTGCGGTGATGATGAGATCCTTCTTACGCCCGACGATGGAAACGAAGCCGTCATCATCAATGGAGCCGAGATCACCGGTATGCAGCCATCCATCGACAATTTGCTGCTTGGTAACGTCAGGATTGTTGTGGTATCCGGCGCATACGGCAGGGCTCTTTATGCACAGCTCCCCTTCTTCGTCGACCCCCATGGTCACGCCTTGCAGAGGCAAGCCGATGGTGCCGATCTTGTAGCCTTCGGTCGGATTGACGCTCGAGGGGGCGCACGTTTCGGTCATGCCGTAGCCTTCCAATAGCGGCAGACCGACACCGTTGAAGAAATGCGCGATAGAGGAATCAAGCGGCGCTCCGCCGGAGACCGCATACTCGACGTGGCCGCCGAACACTTCCATGATTGACGAATACACCAGCTTGTTGTACAGGGCATGTTTTGCGTTCAGCGCGAGTGGAATGCTCCCACCGGACTGCTGAGCATGCGACCAATCGTATGCCGTCTGGGTGGCGTCAGCGAAAACACGTCCCTTGAAACCGGCTCCGGCCTTCTGCGAGGCCGCATTGTAGATCTTTTCGAAAATCCGCGGCACGGCGAGGATGAACGTCGGTTTGAACGCCTTGAAATCGGCGAGAATGGTCTTCAGATTGCTGGACAGACCGAGTGAAACGTTTCCGGCAAAGCAGAAGAACTGCATATATCGGGCGAATACATGGGCGAGCGGCAGGAACAGCAGCAGTCGACGATTCGGTTTCATGGCGATGTCCGGCATGGAGTTGACGCCGGAATAGGTGATGAACACGAAATTGGCATGCGTCAGTTCAACGCCCTTCGGGGTGCCAGTGGATCCCGACGTATATACGATGGTGGCTAGATCGGAGCCTTTGACCGCTTGTTCACGTTCAAGGAATTCGGCGTCGGAGACCGCGCGGCCGTATTCGATGATCGTGTCAATTGCACCAAGTCCGATGACGTACACGTCGCCAAGATCCGGGCACTGATCACGGACGGATTCGATTTTGTCGCGCTGGAAATCATCCTCAGCGAACGCCATCTTGACATTGGCATCATTGAAAATCATCTTCACCTGCGCCGGCGAATTCGTTTCATAGACCGGAACGGTAAGGGCGCCGATGGACATGATGGCCACATCAAGCGCGGTCCACTGCCAGCAGGTATGCGCGATAATGGATACCGAATCTCCAGGCATTACGCCACGAGCGATAAGTCCTTTGGCGAGGGCGACGACCTTGTTTTTGAACTCCGCAGCGGTGAACGCCACCCATTCGCCCTGAGCGTTCTTGTATTCGACAAGATTGTCGTCAGGAGTGCGTTCCACACGCTCCTCAAGTACTGAGAAGATGTTTTTGTCCGAGTCAATTCCCTGTTCCAAAGGGCGCGTGTATTCCTTGATCATAAGCTTCTCGCTTCTCGAAATCTAATGTACAGACAGCATCATAGCCGGAATACCGCACTTTTTCTTTAAGGCCACGACCCCAGGACAACGACAACACCCGTGGATATGGCCGTTACAACGGTTTCAGTTCAACCCGCATCGGCCTCACTCTGCCCGACGGATCCGCATAATCACGTCCTCCGCTCTTGAGGCCCCAATGCAGGCATCCATCGGCGCAATGTTCCGAGCCACCTTCAACACGAGCGAAACGCTCCCCCTTGGCGATGACGGCCCCGACCGGTCGCGTAGTGACCGCGGGTTCAAACGTCGACGTCAGGCTTCCCGTTTCCGCACCGTGGCGAAGCGTTACCACGGATTTGCCCGCCACTTTGCCACTGAAGGCGACCACACCATCCGCGGGCGCGATGATGGCGTCTTGCGGCCGTGCACGCAAATCCAAACCGCGATGCCCAGGCAACCATTGTTTAGCCGGCGCATCATATTCGCCGATTACTTGCGCGTGATCCAAAGGCCACTGCATTGATGTGCGGCATGCCTCTTGTGCGACTTCATGCGCCACGTCATCAGCCGATTGCGCGTATGCCGACGCCGTAGGTTGCGCGCAGCATATCGTGAACGCGATGTTCGCCAATACGCATACGGCCATCGCCGCGGCGCACCGGTGCCGGTTGCGCTTGTCAATGTCATCGGACATCTTATTGTGTCGAACACGCCGACGGTATTCCCATTTGTTCATGAGGCCTCCTGTGGTCCGCGTCTCTATCCGGGAATCGATATCATGGCACGTTCGAAGACCGCCCGTCGACTTGGAACGACCTTGTGGTCGGAGAACAACACTTATCCACAGATGCCGGGCGTGTCGCGCCATGACATGCCAAAACGCCACCGAACGTGGCATACGATGGGACGCATGAGTGACAACACTACGCAACGCAAGGCATTGCAGCAGTTGGAGAGCGAGCCGTCCGAGGAACGCATCGCCTACTACCGCAAGCCATTCATGGTGCTATGGGCCGCCATTCAGGAGGCTTCAAGCGAGCTGCAGGACGATTACACGCTTTCACCCGAATTGTCCCAGTTATGGGTTGGCGAGCAAATACGGCAGGTTTCGGATTCGCTAGTGGATCGGCTCGCGGAAATCGCCGTGGCGCATGGCGAGTCAAAATCGAATGTGGCACGTGCGGCCAACGCAAGTCCCGACAACGTCATACGTCGCTTCCCTCGACTCAAGGCTGATGCGGCACACGACCGCACACTCATTGACGACGTGCTCGATTCGTTGGAATAGCAGCGAAAAGTTCTTACGGAAACAAAGAAGCCCTTGGAAAACCAAGGGCTAAGAAGCTCCTGCGACTGGGCTTGAACCAGTGACCGTTCGATTAACAGTCGAATGCTCTGCCAACTGAGCTACGCAGGAATATGTTCCGGGGTACCCGAAACTGCGCTCCTGCGACTGGGCTTGAACCAGTGACCGTCCGATTAACAGTCGGATGCTCTGCCAACTGAGCTACGCAGGAATGTTCCCACCGGAAGACTTGGCTTCCGTGCACAAGTCACATATATTACACGAATCAGCCATTTACGCAAATCATACGTATCACAGCGTGTCGCAACGTCACCATTCAAGCTCTTCGATATCCATCGGATGCTCGTTGACCTCAATCGATGACACACGTCCATCATGCATGCGAATTACACGGTCCGCAATCGGCGCAATCGCAGAATTATGCGTCACGATCACCACTGTCGCGCCCTTCTTGCGGCTCATGTCCTGCAGAATGCGGAGCACTTGCTTGCCGGTGTTGTAGTCAAGCGCGCCGGTCGGTTCGTCACACAGCAGAATCTTCGGATTCTTCGCCACCGCTCGAGCGATCGCCACACGCTGCTGCTCGCCGCCCGACAACTGCGCGGGAAAATTGTCGACGCGGTCCGCAAGCCCTACGTCGGCGAGCGCCTGTCGGGCGTCTTGCGCGTCGGGAACGATTTGTGAGGCGAGTTCCACGTTTTCGCGTGCGGTGAGGTTGGCGACGAGGTTGTAGAACTGGAATACGAAGCCGATGTCGGTGCGGCGGTATGCGGTGAGTTGTTTGGGTGTGTAGTTGGAGATGTCTTTGCCGTCGATGATTACTTGTCCTGAGGTGTTGGTGTCCATGCCTCCTAGGATGTTGAGCACTGTTGATTTGCCTGCGCCGGATGCGCCGAGGATGATGGCGAGTTCGCCTTGTTCGATGGTGAAGGAGACGTTGTCGTTGGCGGTGATGGTGGTGGATCCCATGCGGTAGAGCTTGGTGCTGTTTTTCATTTCGATGTATGCCATGTTCCGCTCCGTTTTCTTGTTTGGCGTCCATGCCGTTTTTGTTTGTTGTTTTTAATATACGACTAAAGTGGTGTTTGTGGTTCCATGCCGAGGGGAAGGATTTTCCATGGATGTCTCCGATGATGCCGACCGTTTGCAGACGTTGTTGTATAGTTCCTATTCCGCCGATGTTGTCCGGCAGTTGGAGCGTCCTTTGTTGGATGATGGTGTGCCGTTGATGCGTATGGCTGCTTCTGCAGTGGCTCGTGTGACGTTGTCGTTGCTTGATGATGAGGATTTGGATGTTGAGGATGCGCGGGTCACGGTGTTGGCTGGCGCTGGGGACAATGGTGGCGATGGCTTGTATGCGGGGGCTGAGTTGGCGCGTGAGGGTGCGCAGGTTACCGCGGTTGCTGTTGGCCGTTCGTTGCATGAGGATGCGTTTAGGGCGTTTGTTCGTGCGGGTGGGCGTGTGTTGGTGTTGGATCCGGCGGCTGATATTCCTGGGTGCACGTCTGGTTTTTCCGCGGGTGAGGCTGGTGAGCGGCTGCAGGCTGCGGTCGAGTGTGCGCGGGGTTCGCATGTGGTGCTTGATGCTATGACGGGGATTGGCGTGGCCGGCGCGTTGCGTGGTGTCGCTGGCACGTTGGCTTCGTCTTTGGGTATGGATGGCGTGTTGCCGGACAAGCCTGCGTTGCCGAACAATGACCCTTCCGCTGATTTGCCGTTGGTGGTGGCCGTCGATGCGCCGTCGGGTGTGGGTGTTGATGATGGTTCGTTGCCGGGGCCGTATATTCCTGCGGATGTGACGGTGACGTTCGGTGCGATGAAGCCGTGTGCGATGGTGCCGCCGGCTTCGTATGCTTGCGGACGGATCACGTTGGTGGATTTCGGTTTCGATGTCGATGATGCTGTTCCGTTTGCCGAGATGACGGATGGCGATTTTGTGGCGGATTCGGTTCGTCTTCCGTCTCTTGCGGATGGCAAGTATTCGCGTGGAGTGGTTGGTTTGGTGACTGGTTCGGCGCGGTATCCGGGTGCTGCCGTGTTGTCGGCGAGGGCCGCGGCGTGTGCGAATGTGGGCATGGTGCGTTATCTGGGGCCGCAGCGTGCGCAGGATATGATATTGGCCGTGTTGCCGGAGGCTGTGTTGGGCAAGGGTCGGGTGCAGTCGTGGGTGGTTGGATCCGGTGTGCCCGCCGAGGGTGACGTTGCTTCCGGTGATGACATGCAGCGTGCGACCATTGCCGCGCTGCTGGATCATTACGCGTTGGAGGATGGCGATGGCTCGCGGAACGAGCGGGCGGAGGGCATGCCTCCCATTGTGGTTGATGCCGGCGCGTTGGATTTGCTGCCGTGCCATGTTGTGCCGCAGGTCGTTATCACTCCGCATGCCGGCGAATTGGCCGCATTGCTGAATCGGTTGGATGCCGATATGGCCGATGTTGTTTCCAGGCAGTGGGTGGAGGCCCGGCCATTGCGGGCGGCGTTGCGCGCGCATGAGCTTACGGGGGCCACGGTGCTGCTTAAGGGCGCGGTCACCATTGTGGTTGGAGCTGATGGAGATGGGAACACGCGGATCATCCTGTCCGGGCGCGCGCCTGCCTGGATGGCCACCGCCGGTTCGGGCGATGTGTTGGCCGGCGTGTTGGGCGCGTTGCTGGCGCAGCAGGACGACATGCTGTCCGACGATCCGGCTTTGGTTCCGGAGGTCGCCGCGGCCGCCGCGTATATGCATGGGCTTGCCGGCGCGATGGCCAGCGGGTCGGAGCAGCGCGGATGGCATCGTCCGCATCTGTATGGGCATGCGGGCAAGACTCCGGCGAGCGTGATCGGGCATCCGATTGTTGCCGGTGATGTCGTCGCGGCTGTTCCCCGGGCTTTTGGCGAGCTGCTCCGCTGACCGTTTCGTGGAGGGTTATTCCACTGATTTCAGTGCTTTGAGCATGTCCACCGTTTCGAGCTGGCGGTATACGATCCAGCCGAGCACGGCTAGTGCCACGGCCACGACGATGGCCGGGGCCCCCAATGCGATCCAGCTGATGGCGGGGTCGAACATGACTTCGTCGGGTGGCACTTCGGTGATGATGTATCGGTGCAGCCATTCTCCGAAGCCGTATCCGGCGAGTATGCCCAGCAGTGACAGCAGGATCGTTTCGCGGTAGATGTACATCGTGGTCTCGCTGGTGTGGAAGCCGAGCACTTTGATCGTGGATAGCTCGCGTATGCGTTCCGACACGTTGAGGTTGGTCAGGTTGTAGAGGATCACCACGGCCAGCAGCACGGCCACGAGAATCAGCACTTCCATGATCTGGTTGAGCGATCCCACGATTGTGGACACCATGTTCTTCTGCGTCGTGTTCTGCACGACGCCGCGCACGGCGGCCAGTTTCATGAATTTGGCGCCTTGGCGTTCCGTGTTGGCGTTGCTGTGGTCTTTCAGTCTGACCATGTATGCGTTTGTGTTGTACTGGTCGCCGAACACGTGTTCGTAGCATTGCGCGTTCATGAATATGAAATGGCCGATGTACATTTCGCTGATGCCGGCGACTTTGATGGTGCGTTGCGCGCCGTTTTCGTCGTTTACCGTGAAGGTGTCGCCGACCGAGACGTTGAGCATTTCGGCGAGCCGTTCGGAGATTACCGCGCCATTGTTGACCAGTATCTGTGGTTGGTGTGTTTTGCGGTCGCGTAATGTCAGGTATTCGTTGAAGTTGTATGCGTCGTCGGTGGCCAGCAGGGTGATCGACTGCTTATCGTTCTCCTTGCCTGCGGTTTTCGACAGTTCCTCGTAGCGCACCGCTGTCGAGGATTGGACGGTTTTGCCCTTCAGCGTCGTGGCGATTTCCTCGCGTTGCGCGCTGTTGGTGTCGGATTCCTCGGCGACGATCAGGTCGTAGTGGATGAGTCCCTCGAACTGTCGGTTTCCTATCTGTCCGATCGAGGATTGGACGGCGAGGCCGGCCGTCAGCAGGGATACCGCTCCGCATACGCCGAAGATCGTCATGAACATGCGTGTTTTGTATCGGAAGATGTTACGGGCGGTCACTTTGTGTGTGAAATTCAGACGGTTCCATAGTGGTGGGAAATGTTCCAAAAGAATTTTCGAGCCTTTGGCCGGCGGCTTGGGCAGCAGTAGGCTCGCCGGTTTTTCGCGCAGTTCCTTGGACGCGGCCAGCCATGCCGGCACGACGGCGCTTATCCATGCAAGTGCGAATGCGGCCATGGTGATCCAGGGGTGGAATTTGAGCATGATGTCCGGCATGGTGAATCCCGCGCTGTATGCGTGGGCGACGATAAGCGGCAGCAGCGTGTGGCCGGCGAGCACGCCGATGCATGTGCCCAGGGTGGATGCGGCGAATCCGTATACGGTGAATTTGAGCATCACATCCGCGTTGCCGTAGCCGAGCGCCTTCAACGTTCCGGAATTGGTGCGTTCCTCGTCCACCATGCGTCCCATGGTGCTGAAGGTGACGAGCGCCGCGACGAAGTAGAGGAAGATCGGGAAGATGTCCGCCAGTTTCGCCACGATGCCTTCGATGACCATGTACACGCGGTAGCCTTGCGAGGTCAGGCCTTCGCGGCGGCCGCTGACGGAATAGGCCGGGACGGTGAGATTGTCGATCTTCTCCTCGGCGAGGGTTATCTGCCGTTCGGCTTCGGGCTTCTGCGCGTTGAATTCGGCGAGTTTGCTCTGGTATTCCGTTTCGGCCTTGTCGATGTCCCTCTGGCCTTGGATAAGCTGCGTGACGCCGTCTGCGACTTGCTTGCCGGCCTGCGACACCGCTTTGCCGAGCTCGTTTTGTTTTTCGGCTATCTGTTTGGATGCCTGTGCGAGATTGTCCGCATTGCTCCGATACGCCTGCGAGCCTTGGTCGAGCCGCGCTACGGCGTTCTGGTATTGTTGCAGTCCCGCATTGTAGGCGTTCAGCTGTCTGTTGTATTCGGCGCAGGCTTCGTTGTACTGGTTGATCGCCATGTCGTATTTGCCGCGTATTTGTTCGTAGAGTTTGCCGGTGATGCCGGTCTGTTCCCATTTGCCGAGCGTCGCGCCGACTTTGTCGAGCACGGTTTTGCTTGTTTCGAGTTGTTCTCGCGCCGCGTCCAGCTGCGTTTTGCCGTTCGCCAGCCGGTTCCATGAATCGGAGAGCTGGTTCTGTCCTTGAGCCAATTGCGTCTGTGCCGCCTGCAGTTGCGTCTGTCCGGAGGCGACCGACGCGTTGGCCGAGGCCAGTTGCGCTTGCGCCGTGGCCAGCTGGGCCGCGGCCGCCAAGTCCCACATCGACCAGCGTCTGCACTGGATCGGCCGCGTTCTTGACGAGTTCGGAGGCGAGTTCCACGTTCTCCTTGGCGGTGAGGTTGGCCACCAGATTGTAGAACTGAAACACGAATCCGATGTTGTTGCGCCGGTAATCGGTCAGTTGCTTCGCGTTGAAGTCCGAGATGTCGACGCCGTCGATGATGACCTTGCCTTCGGAATTCGTGTCCATGCCGCCCAGGATGTTGAGCACCGTCGATTTGCCGGCTCCGGATGATCCCAGAATGATCGCAAGCTCGCCGCGTTCGATGCCGAAACTCACATCGTTGTTGGCGGTGATTGTGATGTCGCCCATATGGTAGCGCTTGAAGCTGTGCACCATTTCGATATATGCCATCGTCGGCCCCTTCCTAATGCTTTCCACTAGGACACCCGTCTATTCAGACAACATGTTGATTTAATTTCGGATTGATTGTATGTTCGAAATGGTCGGCATGACAATCATCACAATCTCCGAAAACGTCTAGATTAGCCTTTTTCAAAAACCCAAGCGAGCCTTTCCGCCCCAATGACTTTCAGGAAACGCCGCACGCGAAGACGAAAACGTCCTTCACGAACATGGGTACGGTACACTGGCGGAAGACAGACGCACGCTACAAGAAGGGTTTCCCGATGACCGTTGCAGTTCCGACCATCACCGACGTCGTTTTCGATTTCTGCGGAGTGTTGCTGGATTGGCGGACACGGGCATGCCTTGAAGGCAGATTCGACGACGCGACCGTCGACCGCATCTGCGCCGACGACGACCCCTGCGGCTTCTTCGGATACGAGGACCGTATGGACGCCGGGGAGGACTTCGATTCGATATGGCCCGATGTGGTGGCCGAGCAGGGAGAACGCGTCGCCGGGATCTTCCGTTATTACATCGCGCATTACGACGACGCGCTGCCACGCATGCTGCCCGGCATGGAGCGGCTGCTGCGCGATCTGAAGGCGGCCGGCTATGGCGTGTGGGGATTGACGAATTGGTCCCATGAGACGTTCCATTTCGCATTCGAGAAGTTCCCGCAGCTTGCCGAACTGCTGCAGGGCACCGTCGTCTCCGGCGTGGAGAAGATGCACAAGCCGAACGCCGACATCTACGAACTGGCGATGAGCCGTTTCGGCCTAAGCCCCGAGAGCAGCGTGTTCCTCGACGACACCGCGAAGAACGTCGCCGGGGCGCGGTCGGCCGGCATGCACGCCTTCCGTTTCGTCGACGCCGACCAGGCGCGCAGGGACCTGGAATCCTTGGGCGTGCGCGTGTGAGCGCGGCGGACGTACGCCTGCGTCCCGCGGAACGGGCCTCGGCCATGCGCCCATATCATCGTCCGCTGTAGGCCGCACATCCACCGACCGCGTGTCCACTATGCAAAACGAAGCGCTATAAATCGTCGTTTCGTAAAGCGACGCTGGTATAAATGGGCGTTATGACCCTCCTTCAGCTGAAATACATCGTCAAAATAGTGGAATGCGGCTCCATGAACGAGGCCTCGCACGAGCTGTACGTATCCCAGCCCGCGTTGAGCTCCTCGGTGAAGGAGCTTGAGAACGAGCTCGGCATCGAGATCTTCACCCGTTCCTCCCAAGGCATCGCGTTGACCGTGGACGGCGCGGAATTCCTCACCTACGCGCGTCAGGTCCTCGATCAGGCGTCGCTGCTGGAGGAACGGTACAAGAACGCGAAACCCCGCAAACAGCTGTGCTCCGTGTCCACGCAGCATTACATGTTCGCCGTGGAGGCGTTCGTGGAGATGATCGACTCCACCAAGTCCGACGAATACGAGTTCACCATCCGCGAGACCCGCACGAAGGACATCATCAACCAGGTGGCGAACATGCTTTCGGAGATCGGCATCATCTACCTGTCCGACTTCAACAAGGACGTGATTGGCAAGCTGCTGCGCGAGAAGCATCTCGAGTTCCATCCGCTGTTCCGCGCGCCGTTGCACGTGTTCATCTCGCGCGACAATCCGCTGGCCGGCAAGAAGAAGGTCACCATGGACGATCTGAAGCCGTTCCCGTTCATCCAATACGAGCAGGGCGAGGAAGGCAGCTTCTTCTTCGCGGAGGAGGCCGTCTGGCCGGAGTACTCCCCCAAGCAGATCAACGTGACCGACCGCGCCACGATTCTGAACTTCATCATCGGCCTGAACGGCTACACGGTGTGCACCGGCATCGACAACGGCGATCTCAACAACGAGAAGATCGTCACCGTGCCGCTCGACACCGATGAGACGATGCTTGTCGGATGGATCACCAATGAGCGCGCGAAGCTGTCCAAGGCCGCCGAAACGTACTTGGAGAAGCTCAAGTCGGTGGTCGCCAGCCACGGCTACACGCTCATCGACTGACCCCGGAACAGAGGAACCACAACGAAAAGGCACTGTACTGCCCGAAAGCAGCACAGTGCCTTTCTGTCATATCCGAGATTATAACAGCCGATGAGCGCGGTTCAGCGCGAACGCCGCAGTCAGGCGCCGTACTGTTCCAGGTACGCGTCGGCGGCGGCCTTGATCTCCGGTGTGACGTACGGGGTGCCGTCGGCGTTCTGGATGTGCTGGCCGGCTTCGAAGATCTCCTTCACGTTGGCGATGGCGAACACCGGGAAGCCGAATTCGGCTTCAACAGCCTTCACCGCGGACGTGTCGGAATCCTTGGTCTTCTCCATGCGGTCCACGCTCAGTACCAGGCCGATGACCTCGACGTTCGCCTCGGCCTTGAGCTTCGGGATGACCTCGCGCACAGCGGTGCCGGCGGTCATCACGTCGTCGACGAGCAGGACCTTCATGCCGTCCGCAAGCTGCGTGCCGACCATCATGCCGCCGTCGCCATGGTCCTTCTTCTCCTTGCGGTCGAAGGTGTAGCCGACCTCCATGCCATGGGCGGACGTCAGCGCGATGGCGGTGGACACGCCCAGCGGGATGCCCTTGTAAGCAGGGCCGAACACGGTGTCGACATCCTTGGGCAGGTTGCCCGCCTCGATCTCCTCGACAATCTTCTCGGCGTAGAACGCGCCGAGACGGGCGATCTTGCGTCCGTCGTTGAATGCGCCGGCGTTGATGAAGTACGGCGACTTGCGGCCGGACTTCAATGTGAACTCGCCGAATTTCAACGCCTGCGATTCCAGCAGGAACTCGGTGAAACGATGGTCGAGCGATGCGGTCATTTGCTTGTTCTCCTTACATTGATCGATTACGAAATTTCAGCGCCAGGTCTCGCCTTTGGCGAGCTTGTCGGCGAGTTCGGGACGTTCGTCGAGCAGATCGTCGAGTTCGCGGGCCACGCGCAGCGGCGCGGTCGGCTCGAACAATGCGGCCGCGCCGACTTCGACGGCGTTGGCGCCGGCATACAGGTATTCGAGCGCGGTCTCGCCGGAGTCGATGCCTCCGATGCCGATGATCGGTATTTCTGGCAATGCGGCGCGCACGCGCCATACCGCGGCCAGCCCGACCGGCAGGACGGCCGGGCCGGACACGCCGCCGGTGACGTGCGTGATGACCGGCTCGCCGGTGCGGATGTTGATGCGCATGCCGAGCAGCGTGTTGATCAGGCTCAATGCGTCGGCTCCGCTTTCCACCGCGGCTCGTGCCGGCACGGTGATGTCGGTGACGTTCGGGGTGAGTTTGACGATCATCTTCTTGTCGGTGAGCTTGCGCAGTCTGGTGATGAGGCGGCTCAAAGCCACCGGGTCGGTGCCGACGCTCATGCCGCCTGCGGACACGTTCGGACAGCTCACGTTGATTTCCAGCATGTCGGCCGGGGAATCGTCGAGCTTGGACACGACTTCCGCGTAGTCGTCGTCGCAGTGTCCGGCGACGTTGGCGATGACGGTGGCGTTGATGGCCTTGAGTTTCGGCAGATCGTCCTCAAGGTAATGGTCCACGCCGGGATTCTGCAGGCCGACGGCGTTGATGTTGCTGGAGGGGCCTTCCGCAGTACGGATGCCAGGATTGCCTTCCCATGGCACCGGAGACACGCCTTTGGTGGTGACGGCGCCCAGCTGGCTCACGTCATAGAACCAGCGCACGGCAGCATATTGGAACGTGCCGGAAGCGGTCGCCACCGGATTCTTCCACGGGATACCAGCCACCTGGGTGGGATGCTTCCATTCGTGCTGTTCGTACAGGTTCGCATGTTGTTCTGCGGTCATGCTCACTCCCCCCATCCCAATTGTTCGCGGGTGAACACAGGTCCGTCCGAGCAGACCTTCAATCGTCCTTCGGCGGTGTCGACGGTGCACAGCACGCATGTGCCGTATCCGCAGCCCATGCGCTGTTCCAAGCTCAGCTGTGCCTCGATGCCGCGTTTCGCCGCCCATGCGGCGACGGCCTTCATCATCGGCAACGGCCCGCATGAGAGGATGACCGGCTTCAGCTCGCCGTTCACCAGTTCATTTTCAATACGGTCAAGGAGCGTTACGACATTGCCTTCGGATTCGTCGATGCTGTATGTCTTGTCCGCGTACCGGCCGACGTATCCGTCTCCGAAACGCACGTTGCGGTATCCGAACACCGCGGTGCTCGTCGACCCCTCCGATTCGGCGATGGCCTGCGCGGCGCGCACCAGCGGCGGCACGCCGAGACCGCCGGCCACCAGCACGTAGTTCGCGTTCTCCTTGGTGTTGAAGGAGTTGCCGAGAGGACCCATCACCCGAATGGTGTCGCCCGCACGCAATTCGGAGAATTCGGCGGTGCCTTTGCCGACGACGGCGAAGATAAGGCTCACCTCATCGCCATCCACTTCGGCCACGCCGAACGGGCGGGGCATCAGTCTGCTCGGATTGTTGGAATACACGTCGACGAACTGCGCCGGCTTGGCATGTCCCGCGATGAATTCGTCGCGGAATGTCAATCGGTACACGCCATCGGCCAGCATGCGGTTGTCGACGATTTCGACCGTGTGCCTGCTGGGGAAGAATCCCGCTTCCCTCGCCTGGCCGACGGTCGGCATGAACGTTGCTGCGGCGGTCATGACTCCCTTTCCTGTGTTTCGTTCGATTGTTCTGGTAGCTTACGGCAGTACCGCGCGCAGATTGTCGCGCATGTCCTTCGCGGCCTCGCGCGCCGATTCGGCGACCAAGTCGAGCGCATCGTCTGCGCTCATGGATTCGCTGTATTTGCCGGACTTCTTCCAGGCTCCGATGATGCCACGCGACGAATTGACGAGCGCGCCCATGCCGTCTTTGTCGAACATGCCGGCCACGCCTTGGGCGGTACCGCCCTGCGCGCCGTAACCGGGGACCAGGAAGAACGTGTGCGGCATGCGCGCCCGCAACGCCTTGCCTTCCTCGGGATGGGTGGCTCCGACCACCGCGCCGACACGGGAATACCCGTTCGCGCCGATGGTTTCGGCTCCCCAGCCTTCCACGAGGCCGGCGATATGCTCGTACACGCGCTCGCCTGAGGCGAGTTCGAGTTCCTGCAGTTCGCTGCTGGATGGATTGGAGGTGCGTACCAGTACGAAGATGTCCTTGTCGGCACCAGTGGCGGCTTCGACGAACGGGGTGATGCCGTCGGTGCCGAGGTAGGGGTTCACGGTGACCGCGTCCTCATGCCACGGGTCGAAAGCGCGCTCCCCCGCGTTCACACCGCTCAGATGGTGGGCGTAGGCGGCTGCGGTGGAGCCGATGTCGCCGCGCTTGACGTCGCCGAGGACGTACAGTCCCTGCTGTTTGGCGTATTCGCAGGTCATGCTGTAGGCGTCGATGCCGGCTGGTCCGAGCGCCTCATACATGGCGATCTGCGGTTTGACGGCCGGGACGATGTCGGCTACTGCGTCGATGATGGCGCGGTTGAATTCGAAGAAGGCGACGGACAGTTGGGCTGCCGGCGCTTCCGTCGGATCCTCCACCTGTTCGGCGATTTCCTCGGCGAAGCTGGCCACGACCTGCTTCGGCACCAGCGCTTCGGTGGGGTCGAGTCCCACGACGCTTGGATTCTGCTTGTCTTCGATGGCTTCGATCAGACGGTCCATCAGTCCTCCTTGTCGATGCGGCTGAAGGCCAGCTTCGAGCCGATGATGGTGGCGAGCGGCCGGCCGGTGACCTGCCATCCGCCGAATGGGGTGTTACGTGCCGAGGAGTGGAACTTCTCCGGGTCGACGGTCCATTCCTCTCCGGTGTTCAGCACCACGAGATCCACCTGGTCGCTTTCGGGCACGCGGCCCAGATCAAGCACGCGCTTGGTGTCGTCGTCTCCCGGCACGGCGTCGGCGTAGTCGTCGAGCACCGCCGTGATGTCCGTTTTGTCGTGGCCCATGAGTTCGGCCGGACCGGTGGACATGAGTTCGATGAGACGTTCGTCGGAAATGAATCCGCCGTCGACAAGTACCTTGTGGCAGACGCCGTATGCGCATTCCAGCCCGATGATGCCGTTGGGCGCGTCGAGGAAGCCGAGTTCCTTCTCTTCCATGGTGTGGGGCGCATGGTCGGTGGCCAACAAATCGACCGTGCCGTCGGCGACGGCTGCGATGGTGGCCTGGCGGTCCGCTTCGGAGCGCAGCGGCGGGTTCATTTTGGCCAAAGTGCCGTACTTAAGCAGCGCCTCGTCGTTCAATGCGATGTAATGCGGCGCGGTCTCGCAGGTGATCGGAAGTCCTTCGGCCTTGGCTTTGCGGATGGCGTCGAAGGAGATCGCGGTGCTGACGTGCTGGAAGTGCACGTGCACGCCGGTTTTGCGGGACATGTCAATGTCGCGTTCGACGATTTTGAGTTCCGTGTCCTCCGGAATGCCTGGAACGCCAAGCTTGCGGGACACCGGACCGTCATTGACCGCGCCGGTGTCGTGGTGTTCGCAATGCTCGATGAGGTACAGTCCCGACTCCTTGACGTTTTCGAACACCTGTTCGAGAATGCTGGGGGTCACCGCGGAACCGTCATCGCTGATGGCGGTCACCGGATGCGCCAGCTGGTAGGCGTCCTTATGCTCGTCGCCATGTTCGGGCAGGTAGCCGATCCAGTCGGCCACTTCGGTGGCCTCATGGCCGGCACGCCCCTTTGAGGCGCATACGCATAGGTCGTAGCGCACCGGCAGTTTCACGCCATGAGCGGCCTCGTAATGCTGCAGGTAATCGATGACCGTGTCGTATTCGGCGTCGAGCACTTCGGAGGCGCCCGGCTGGCCGGCCTCCACCTTCACGCCATCCATGGCCGGCACGGTGTTTGGCATGATGAGCACGTTCGTGTATCCGCCGGATGCCGCCGCCGCGCAGCCGGAGATCATGGACTCCTTGTAGGTCTGTCCGGGATCGCGGAAATGCACGTGCGGGTCTTCGAATCCGGGGGCGATGGTCATCGCCGAGGCGTCCACGGACGCGTCCGTGTCGGAGGGGACGACGAGGTCAATGACTTCGCCGGTGTTCCAGACCTTGATGTCGTGAAGGGTGAGGGTCATGATTTCAGAACTTCGCTTCCTCGTCGCAGTAGTCGCAACGGTATTCCTGACGGTCGGAATGCACCAGATGGAACATCTGCACCGCAGGCTCGGTGGTAGTGACGCAGCGCGGGTTCACGCATTTGATGATGTTGACGACATGTTCCGGCAGGGTCGGCTTCTTCTTTTCGACGATTTTGCCGCCGCGGACGATGCCGACGGTCGCGGTGCGCGCCACGAGGCCGAGCACGTCGAGGTCGATGGATTCGGTCTCATCCTCGATTTTGATGATGTCCTTCGTGCCGTACATGTGGCTGTCGGTGTTCATGATCAACGCGAGCTTGGTTTTGGACGGGTCGATCTTCAGATACTCAAGTACCTTGAGCGCGGTTCCGGCGGGCACGTGATCGATGATGATGCCGTTCTGAATGCTGGTGACTTCCATCAGGCTTCAACCTCCTTGGCTGCGAGCGGTTCGTATCCCGGCAGTTCGTCACCGACCACCGAGCTTTCCAATGCCATGCGCATGAGCATACCGTTCTTGACCTGTTCGAAGTAGGCTGCACGCGGATCGTCGTCGACTTCCACGGCGATTTCGTTGACGCGCGGCAGCGGGTGCAGCACGGCCATGTCCTTCTTGGCGTACGCCATCTTGGCTTCGTCGAGGATGTAGGTGTCACGCAGACGCAGATAATCGTCCTCGTTGAAGAAACGTTCTTTCTGCACGCGGGTCATGTACAGCACGTCAAGATCGCCGATGACGGAGACCAGATCCTTGACTTCGGTGTAGGAGCAGGATTCGGTGGCGTTGATGCGGTCAAGCACGTACTGCGGGGTCTTGAGCTCGTCGGGGCTGATCAGCACGAAGTTGACGTTGCCGAAGCGGCACAGTGTTTCGATCAGGGAGTGCACGGTGCGGCCGAAGGTCAGATCGCCGCACAGGCCGACGGTCAGGTTGGTGACACGGCCGAAGCGCGATTGAAGCGTGGCCAGGTCGGCGAGCGTCTGCGTTGGATGCATGTGTCCGCCGTCGCCCGCGTTGATGACCGGCACGGAGGCGGCGCGGGATGCGACCAGCGCGGCGCCTTCCTTCGGATGGCGGATGGCCACCACGTCGACGTAGTTGGACACCGTCTTCAACGTGTCGGCGATCGTCTCGCCCTTGGTGACGGAGGCGAGCTGGGCGCCGGCGAAACCGATCACCTTGCCGCCGAGGCGCAGCATGGCGGTTTCGAAACTCAGACGCGTGCGCGTGCTCGGCTCATAAAACAAAGTGGCAAGCACCCTGCCTTCGCAGGTGTGTGCCACTTCTTTACGATGGGAATCGATGTACTGCGCTTTGTGCAGCATTTCCTGAATCTGACGAATGGAAAGATCATCGAGAGTGATGACGCTTTTTCCGACCATCGGCGTTTCGACCGCCGGTTCGAGTACTGAGGACAACGGCTCACCTTTCATGCAACTTGTGGTTGAAGGTGGCCAC
>ERZ857521.426-NODE-426-length-65510-cov-18.246322_pt1 | contig 65510 bp, 51 predicted proteins | sample MGYA00519701_ERZ857521 | MGnify/ENA primary metagenome ERZ857521 (study PRJEB31778, sample SAMEA3449346) | human gut metagenome | biome: human gut; feature: human-associated habitat; material: faeces | place: United Kingdom | collected 2010/2012 ...
AATAGCGGCTGATACTATTAGGTTCATAGTGACAGTCGCTATTGTTGTATATAAAAGTTTAATACCTGTAGTTTGCCGAATGCTTACTTTACTTCCGCAATTCTATTTTGAGACGGCCTCATTTCTTTATCTACTACTCCACACCTCATAAAGGTGTGAACAACACATAAAAAAAGCGTCATATTCCACTCACCAACGGAGTTCAATATGACGCTTTATCCGGAAGTCAATAAGATTTATCCAAGCAAATATTTTTCTATATTAAGAACATCTCAATACCTGACCGATACGCAGTGTAGTAGTACGCTTGATACCGTTTATCTGACACAAGCGGTCGATAGAAACATGATACAAACGAGAGATACGTCCCAATGTATCACCCTTGCGTATCTTATGGTAACGGATAGCAGATTTCTCAGCCTCATCAGCACCCGATTTGCCACTCTTTACAGCAGCCAGAGCACGTGTACGCTGATAAGAATAACGGTTAGCACCACGAACAAACAAGTAACTATCCGAAACGATATCTTGTTTAGGGAAATCGAACATGAATTCAGGGTTGATAACTTCACCCAGGAAACGGGTTTCGAAGTGCAGATGTGAACCAGTAGAACGTCCGGTATTACCTCCCAGTCCAATCGGGTCGCCGGCCTTTACATATTCATTCTCTTTGACAATCTGTTTTGAGAGGTGACCATAAATGGTTTCCAGTCCGTTATCGTGACGTATTACAACGTATTTACCATAGCCACGGCGTTCATACTTTACCATACGTACCTTTCCGTCGAAAGCGGCACGAATCGTATCTCCGATATATACCTTAATATCAAGTCCGTTGTGCATACGACGCCAACGCGGACCGCACTTAGAAGTAATAATAGTATGGGTTGTCGGCATACAGAAGCCCGTCAGGTCAATACGGAAACTGTCAGGAACCTGTACGGTATTGCCGTAAGCGTGAACACGCTCGTTATTCCAGTTGGGGTAAAGACTATAAGCAGGATAAACTGCTTGTTCTGCTTTAATCTGGCGAATCAACGCCAAAGAATCTACTGCTTTCAGTTTTCTGTCGATAGGAGCCTGGCGAGCCAACAAATCTTGTCCTGCTACATTTACACTGACTAAAGCCAAGGCTGCTACTGCAACTGTTCTAATACATTTTAAAATCATTATATCTATACTATTTTTCAGCCTGTACCTGCAAGTGCTCTCCTAACTCTCTATCCGCTTCTTGCACTAGTACAACTGCCGGTTCAAAACAATTCTACATGAAATATGTCTTTTTCAGACATTAAGGTTTCAAAAAATCGTTTCAAATATAGCATTTTCTCAGCAAAAAACAGAGTACAGTTAACTATTTTTTATGTATTTTCATACCAGAAGCATACGCTCTTTTCAAATACATGTTATTAAACATATAAAGCTCAGGAACAATATACAATAATTTACAACTTTATATTGCTGCTAGTATGATAAACTTTTCAGAAAGCCGAACATGAATCAAAGACATACGAAGCGCCCTTCCCGCCAGATATACTTCAAGGGCTCTGCTACAAGGTATGGCTTTATTTCTTCCGCCGTTTCCTTATCCAGATAATCGGGGGTAGTATACGTAAATGAGAGAGTGGTATCCGTTTCCGACAAATTGGCCTTGAACAGAAACATATCGGCCCTTACACGCAGATTCTGCAAGGAATCAGCCTGTGCTTCCGAAGCAGGAGTCTTATAAAAGGCATTCTCTACGGGCAAAGTCAGAAATTTATCAGCAGAAAGTTGTTTCCACGATGTGTCATAAAAAGAAATACGGCTGTCGCTTGCCGGTCCTTTGAAAGTATGTACCACACATATCACTTTTACCGAATCATTTAACGGAAGCAATTTCATTTCTACCGTACTGACCTCACTTAGTCTCAACTCCAAGTAGTCATCCGTCAGTTTCAGCATTTCCGATGTATTTCCTAAACGGTTTTTCACTTCTGCCTTCATGTTACTTGCCAGAAAATCTCCAAAATCGGCTCTATTCACCTTCGTCAACAAGGGCGAAAGAGAATCGGGAAGAGCGACAAACAGCGATTTCATATCTTGCGCCTTCATGCCCGTACAGCAAAGCAATACTCCGATGACAAACAATATTTTCTTCATGGGATATTCTATTTTTTATGCAAATCTGAAGCTATCATAAGAAAGCTCATTGTCTGCAAAAGTAGTACATTCACGGCATATTTGAAATAAATAGCCCGCTTTTTATTTCTACCGTAAAGAGCATTACCAGAAAGTGTAGTACCAAATCCAGAAAATAAAAAAACTGCTCAGATTACACTCCAAGCAGTCCTTAGTATATCATCAATATACAATCTTACGTTCTATTTCCTCAAAACGAGGGAACAGCAGATTGTTCTCCAAGTGAATGTGTTCAAACAAGGCATCCACAAACGCTTCCAGCTCCTGCATCATCAGACGATAGCTGGCACAACCGTCCTGTGGGACCGAGAAATGATCTGTCAGCTCAATGATGTGCAAATAGCGGTTACCTTCTCCTTCATGTTCCATCTTCATCACGCGAATCGGATTGGCAATTGTACCGCAATGCATAGGCTCCATACGCTGTCCTTGTTCGAATGCCGCATACAAATCGTACAAATAAGGGAACAATACATTTTCTTCTTTCTGCAAGTGCATTTCCAAATCTTGAAGCGATTCACTGACCAGAGCTCTCAATTCATGCAATTCGGGATGTACTTCACCATGTACCCGCTCTACTTTCTCCAACAACTCCATCAGTTCCGGTCCCCGTGAACGAATTCCGCGATGATGTATTTTCAATATATAATCCATCAGCAGGTCAAGAGGCCATGAGGCAAAAGGAATACGGCCTCCGCCATCGGTTTCCTGACGCTCCAAAGCCTGCATCACTTCTTCCAGTTCCAGTCCCTGAGCAGCACATGCCGCATCCAGCGCCACTTCCCCGTGACAGCAAAAATCGATACCATATTTTTTGAACACTTTAGCCGCTGCAAAATCTTCAGCAACAATATTTCCTACACTTGTATGTTTCCAGTCTGTTGTTTTCATTTTCCCTGTTATTTTGATTACGGATGCAAAGATATCTCGGTATTCAGATAAAATTTGTCACATAGGTGACATTTGCCTAATTACTTCACAAATTTATTTCATTTCCTTGCGGACCAGCTCCTCATGTTTTTGCTTGGCATCGGGACAATTGCGACGTATATACCCACTTAAACTATTATAAACAATACCCAAACGCTTAGCTATTGATTTCAAATTTTCAGTCGTGGTTTCATACAATCTGACAGCTTCTGCATATTTTTCCATAGCCTGTCTGGAGATATATTTGCCATTTTCATTTTTTACCATTCCACATTGTGCTACTAAATCTGGCTCATGCTCCCATAAATAGCTTCTAAACGTGTCTGCATTCAAACCATATTCTGCTGCTACCTGGGTAACAGGTCGAAGATTATTTTTCATACTACCAATAGCAGCCTCATATTTTGCCGCAGTCGATTTTAAATAACATTTTGTTTTGGACAGGTCAATATATTCTTCTTTACAATCCACTTTCTCCCCTCCTCTACGCTCCAACATCAAATCCCGATGCCAGACACGTAGATAATTGCGAAATCCTTCCAGTGGAACACCTGTCTTACGAACTATTTCTTTGATAATTAAATTAGAATTCTTATAAAGTTCCAGTGCCTCCTGGTACTTTTCTACAGTTTTCTGCTGTGGACAATGTATCTGACCGTTACCACATATTTTCCCTATAATTCTGTTCTTTTTAGCAGCTTTTCTCTCTGCTTTCCTCTTCCGAATCACTTCTTTGTGATAAAACCTCATATGCTGGCTCAGCCCTCCTATAGAAACCTGACATATTTCTGCTATTTCCGGAATAGTCTTATCTGTCGACTTATACATCTCCACAGCCAATGCATATTGTTCCTCACACTCCGGACGTACTCCTCGATGTACATTATCACCAATACCCAACATCCTACGCACATTTTCACGCCAAATCGGAATCTCTTCATAGTGTAGCCGCATATAATTAGCCAATGCTGTACCATTCACATTAAATTTACGAGCCACCTGAGATACATTTAAATCAATATAGTCCAGCGATTTACAAGCTTCCACTGCTTCTGCATATTTGGCTTTAGATACAATACTGGGCTGTCCGGAAGATACAATTTTTATATCCTTCGGATTTTTCCCCTCGTAGGAGATACCTCGCCTACGCAAGATCAATTCACGCCAATAACGCCGCAAATAACTTCCCAGTCCTCCGAGCGAAACATTACACTTGACAGCTATCTTACATAAAGGAAGTTTAGAATCAGCATACATTTCTACCGCCTCCTCATATTTACAATGCAAAACATACCGACGCTGCAATGCAATCTTTTCCTTGTTGGAAAGATCACCTATTCCCCTTAATTCGCTTTTACCCTCCACCATAATGTCAAAGAACGAACAGATTAGTTACATCCTAATTATCAACTATCTGCACTCTAACAATCATTATCTTTTATCTAATAATTATCAGGTTCAGGTCAACAATATTCATAAAAGACAGCTAATTTATAATTGACTATACGTCTTTCCCAGTTCATACCAGAAAAGGTGTCTCTCATATCGATCTACAACAAGAGCTCTCGACTGAGCTGCCAACTTTTGCCTGACAGCCTTATTAACCAGCATAAACCTCATTGCATCATACAACTTTTCTTCATCCCGTGGCGGCACAACCAGACCGTTTACTCCATCATGAATAATCTCATTACTTCCATTAATATCCGTTACAATACACGGCAACCCCATGGCCCCGGCCTGAAGCACTACATTGGGAAATCCTTCCCTATAACTAGGCAAGACAAAAACATCTGAGGCTGCAAGAAACGGACGAACGTCATCCTGCCAACCCATAAACATAATTTGTCTATAAGTAGATATAATCTGCCGCGTCGCAGGCTGAACAGGGTCAAGTTTTTCCTCAAAATCTCCGACAAGCATCAGCCTACATGCAGGAAATTCATCGGCAAGTTTTACAAAGGCCTTTACCAATTCATCAATTCCCTTATCACCGACTATCCTTCCGACAAAACAAAACGTAAAGCAACCTTTTCTCCGAATAGATTCAGCTTGGCGTAATATTTCATCCGTCCGGTTGAAATAACTCACATCTATTCCATTCACATTTCCATTTCCAATGATGTGCAACTTCTTATGAGTTATTCCAAATCTAATCAAATCATTTTTCACTCCCTTGCCTTCTGGATTTATAAAAGTGGCACACGCACAAGTTATCCGGTCCGTCAACATCAACAAATGCTTTTTTACACCTGTAGCAGTAGGAAACACCAATCCCGTAAACGTATGCATCCTGACCGGTACTTTACATATCCACGCTGCCAGCATTCCCAATAACCCCGCCTTAGGGGTCATAGTATGCACCATCCAAGGTTTTTCTTTCCGTATAAGCCGAATCAAGGCAAAAAGAGATTTAAGATCTTGTACCAAGGCAATGCGTCTCTCCATGGAAACTGCTTCTGTTCTTACTCCTTCGCTTTCCCCAATTTCTTCCAGTTCCTTGCCTGGAGATGAAACGGCTACCACCTCATACAACCTGTTCAACATGTTTAATTGCCCTTTCAGCAGCTTGAATGAAACAGGCACTGTTGTTATTCGTAATACCTTTTTTCTCATTCTAATGATTTTATGATTCTACACCGATTACCTAAAGCAAGTACTCCATCAGGAATATCCTTATCAACTACCGAACCAGCTCCAATGATACTCCACCTTCCAATTCTCACTCCAGGAATAACCACTGTACCGGCTCCTATCCAGGTACCTTCTCCCACATGTATATTTCCACATAATGTCACCCTCGGAGAGATATGTACAAAATCACCAATTACACATTCATGATCAATGGATGCCCCGGTATTGACAATACAATGCCTGCCTATCTGGGTACAAGCCTGTATGATAACCCCTTGCATTACTACTGTTCCGACATCAATTCTTACGGAATCGGAAATAATAGCAGAAGGATGAATCGCCATCCCAAATGTTGCATTTACCTTTTCCGCAATCAACCGACGAGTTTTATTATCTCCTATGCTGACTATCAATGGAGACATTGCCTGATTTATACCATGCAACACCTTTACTCCCATCAGTTCATTCAACTCCTTGTTATCATCTATTAAAGCCTCAACCTGCTTTCCTTCGGCCTTAAGAATATCCATTATAACTTTGGCATGACCGCCTGCACCATACAAAAACATAATCTTTTTTTAATTATTTCCATTAAAATAATCCGTAGTAACCTTTCCATCTTTTGCAACCCCTTCTCTACTAAGCACCTTCCATATAGTTAAAGCAATAATTTTTACATCCAGCAAGAATGAACAATGATCTACATACCATACATCCAGTTCAAATTTCTCTGCCCAACTAATGGCATTACGGCCATGACATTGTGCCCACCCCGTAATGCCAGGCCGCACTTCATGTCTGCGGGATTGTTCTGGTGTATACAATGACAGATATTGAACGAGTAAGGGGCGAGGTCCTATTAAAGACATATCTCCTTTCAGTACATTGATAAGCTGAGGTAATTCGTCTAAAGAAAGCGACCGGATCAACTTTCCCACCGGGGTCAGCCGCTTCTCATCCGGCAGGAGTTTTCCATCTACTCCTCTTTCATCGGTCATTGTCTTGAATTTTAATATCTTAAAGAACTTTCCGTCTTTTCCCGGACGAACCTGTGTAAAGAATACATGAATGCTTTTATTTGCGACAATCAATATTCCTGCCGTTATGACTTGTACAGGAAATGAAATAATTAACAGAATGATAGAAACAATGAAGTCTATCATTCTCTTTAAACAAAACTTATACATACTCACTCATTAAGTCCTCTTTATTTTGGACGATGGAAATATTCGAAGCTAGTAAGTCGTCGTAAAAAAATCGACAAGATTATTAATTTAGAATTTTAAATAAAGATCTAAAAATTTTATGCCTATAAGACAAGATATTTGATTTAACATCAGACTCAACTACTTTCATTATTGCATCGATATCTTTATGTTGTATCGCTTCCAAGAACATCGGATTAAAGTTACAAGTAATGTCCATTTCCGTATAAATTTCTGAGTTTAAAACAGAACTGATAAAATCCCTGACTCCAGACTTTGGCAAATGCAGAAATTTACATAAATAAATAATCATCCAATGGAATATAGATATCAACGAATAGCTTATTATATTCTGCAATTCTCTGTTGTGTTTTTCTAATGCAATTTCTTTTATTGCATAATAAAGTCTTATATTATCTTCCCAATATTTATTATATTCAGCTATTGTATAACCTCCGTATCTATAATAATACTTATACTCATCAACCAAATAACATGATTTTATGTTATAGGTAACCCGTAAATTGAAGAGTAAATCTTCCCCATAAAAAATACCAGCAGGCGATATAGAATCAACATCTATAATTGTTGCTTTATATAATTTACCCCACACATTATTTGTAAAGACCCTATTATAAACATATATATTATAGAAATCACTCAATGCATCTATTGTTAATAGCCCTTCTTTCAAGAAGCTATTTTGTCGACCTTTTAACCTAATCAGGCCATATCTACCCAAAGTCTTGTAAGAATTAATACAGACAACATCGACATCATATTTTTCTGCAGACGCAATGAGTTTTTCCAAATAGTCTTTAGCTATCCAATCATCTGCGTCGACAAAACATATATATTCTCCTTTTGACTGTTTGATTCCTGTCAAACGAGCATATTCGCAACCTGCATTTTTCTGATTAATAATCTTTATTCTTTGGTCATTAAATCTACAACAAATTTCTAAACTATTATCAGTAGATCCATCATTGATAATTAATAGTTCAAAATTCTTATATGTCTGTTTCAATATAGATTTTACACATTGTTTTATAAATCGAGAAGCGTTATACATTGGTATAATAACACTAATTAATTTCTTTTCCATAATTAGACAAAGTTCAATATCTTAGAAATAATTCTTTTTAACAACCATTGAGAATAATATTTTCTTGTTTCACTTTTACATATCTCATAAATGGTGTTTGCATCTTTATTGATAATTGCTTGTACAATGGGAGAAGCGATTATATTGGGGTTTTTAATTTGTTGTATATCACTCCATATAGGGTCCATTAATTCTTGGCCTATTTGATTGATTAGATCTTCTTTTGAACCATAATTAAATAAAATTCGTTGATTAATGTCTGATATGAATACATTCTTCAGTTCAATACGTATATACTCTGATGCTTTATCATATTTATATTCTTCTATCTTCCTTTTTTTGATGCTATATAATACTTTTAAGTTTGGCAGAAGATTTTTATTGTATCGTGTAGTCATTCCTCCAAAACGGTAATTATATCCAATATAATCATCGATATAAATTTTTTGTAGGTGGGGAAATATTTCTAAATTAAAGTACAAATCTTCTCCTATAGCTAATCCGATCGGTTGAGGAGGATTTTGCAGAATGCTACTTTTGTATAATTTCCCCCAAATATTGACAGATAATATATTTACTCCCAAAAAGGATATATAATATGAATCAAATAATTGGGGTTGTGTAATTAATCCTTTGATTATTGAATAGGCTTTCTTTTTAATTATTTTATGCCGGTCCAACACTCTTTGCATTCCAACTTCCACATAGTCTGCATCTGTTTCAATTGCTTTCTCATACATCCTTTTAAGGGCATTTTTTTCAAGCCAGTCATCCGAGTCTACAAAACATATATACTCCCCTTTGGCTACTAAGATACCATCATATCTAGCTTTTTCGACTCCCTCATTTTGTTGTTTATCTATAAGGATAATGCGGTTATCTTTTTCCCTAAATGTATTACAGATATGGATAGAGTTATCCGTCGAAGCATCATTTACAAGAATGATCTCCAAATCTTGATATGTTTGATCGATAATTGATTTAATGCAGGTAGATAAAAATTTAGCTGTATTATATATGGGAACTATAACACTTATCATAGGACGAAATTCTGATTTATAAAATTATATTTCAATAAATGCTAAGGTAACTGTCAATAGTTGTATGCAGATCAAATTCTGTAGCTCTCTTTTGGCATTTTTCAGCAATATTCGCATACAAAGTTTTATTCTGTATTAACTTAAAAATTGTTTCACTTAAAGCTTTATCATCACCTTCTTGGAATAATACTCCATACCCATTTACAATTTCATGCAATCCATCCACATCACTAGCTACAAAAGGTTTACCAGAACTCATTCCTTCTAAACTTGATAAGGAAAGTCCTTCCCAGTGAGAAGACATAACGATTATATCCGCTGTTTTTAATAATTGTGGTATATCAGAGCGGATTCCCCAAAATTTTACTCTATCCGTCAGATTTTCTTTTTGTGTAAGTAGCTCAAGTTCTTTACGTCTTTCCCCATCGCCAATTAACCATAAATAAAAATTGTTTGGTAATCTTTTCATTGCTCGGATTAAAGTATCTTGATCCTTTTCTAGTCTAAAGCCTGCCACCATGCAAATAATAAAATTATCTTTTAATCCTAAGGTTTCCCTGTTTAAGGATATAGCATGAATGTATTTTTGGATATCTATGCCATTATATATTGTTTTAATGGGATAATTCGGACCAATATATTCTTGTAAATTTTCTTTTGCCTTATCAGAAATACATATAATGGTATTGTATTGTTTGTACATCCATTTTTCTATTGGTTTGAGCCAATGAATGTTTCTTCTTCTATTCATTGTACTGTGTTCTGTTGTAATAAATTTAATGCTCTTATGATTTAAGAATTTGCTGGCAGTAGCAACAAAATATTGACAAGCTGTATTATGAGTATGTACAATATCATACTGTTTGATAATAGGAATAAGTCTAAAAATAAGTAGTGGATTATAAACAAATGTATTTACTCCTAAAGATATTACTTTAACATTTTGGCTCAGTAATTTTTGTTTAAAAAGTGTTTCTATACCATCGAATAACAAAACATCCACAGTATGACCTTTTTCAATAAATAAAGGAACCATGTCCGTAATTAGTTTTTCCGCTCCACCAATTCTTAATGAAGTTATTATTTGTAGAATTTTCATTTTGTATCTAATTGGCGTGAATTATATTTTCATCTTAGCATTATTTTTTATTTTATGCTTGATATACTTATAAAGTATATATCCAAACGGAATTGCTAAAATTGTAAGCAACTTTCGAGGAGTATCCTGTATAAATGTTTTATTTTTCATAATAAATGAACTGGATACATAGTGAATGCATACTTTAAATTTTCTTATGAAACTTTGAGTTGTACCCATCTCTGTTTTTCGATAAAAAGCAAATCCTTTAGGGTTGTTCCAATACTGCCGATACATGTTCATGCTGGAGCCATCTTGCTGATATTCCACAACGACAAGAGGTTTATTCAATGTGAGCAAGGTGTAATCTTGATCTATTAACATATATTTGTAAGCTAAACCAACATATTTTTCTCCTTCAAAGATTGGATATTCCGGATATTGCTTAATTACATCGGTTCGGTATACTAACTTTTTGTCCCCTTTCCCTCCCTTGGCATAAAAGCCGTTCAGGGTGGTTTCTGTCATTCCTTTCGGGAAAGACGTCCCGATGATGTTTCCATCTTCAGTACAATCCAGTCCGATGATGCCTGCATATTTATCGGAACCATAGGCTTTCCAGAAATTGATAATCGTTTCCACTGCATCATCGGGCATATAGTCGTCAGAATCGATGCAGGTATTCAGTTCGGTATCTATATTCCGGTACGCGGTGTTGTGGGCACCGTGCATTCCCTGATTCTGCTGGTAAATGTACCGAATACCAATTTTACCTTCCTGTATCCATCCCTCCACCAATGCTTTAGTTAAATCTTTGGAACCATCATCCACAATCAGCCATTCAAAGTCTTCACAAGTCTGGCGAAGCAAACTTTCGTACGTTCTGCTTAATGTGTGAGCTCGGTTGTATGCAGGAGTAAATATGGTGAGTGTTTTCATTAGCTTGTTTTATTTCATTTTCACTCCAATCAGTCGATGGAACAATTGTGATAATTTGGTACGCCATTTGGAATTGCCTATCCATGACTGGCTGAACCAGTGGATGGTGTAAGTCTTTGGTGTGCAGGTGATTTTTCCGTTCAGGTAATCGTAGGGAGTGAAATATTCCGAAGGATATATCGTAAAATCGTGGATTTGCTGTTTTTCCCCATTCAGAATCAGTCCGTATGAACAGGTGAGCATCCGGGTCCATTCTTCTACATTGGTAGTCTGATCCAGACTTCCGTCTGCCTTGATAAACTCCCGCTGTTGATAGGAGTCCAGGAATTTACCTATCAGTTCATTCTTTGACTCTGCTCCTATGATGCTGGTCGCTATCCATTGAGTTCCTTCAAATCCTAAAAATGCTTTGTGCTCTAATAAATCGTCCAGCGGGCGTAACACTTCCACATCGGTATCCATGTAGATGCCTCCTTCGTGATACAAAGCCCAGAGGCGTGCCACGTCGCTTACAAATGCCCATTTCTTATGCTGGTAGGCTTCGCGGCAATAGGCACATTGATTGATGTCAAAATTACTTTCGTTCCATTCTTTGATGACGTATCCTTTGCAGTATTTCTTCCATGTACCTATCAGGCGTTTCACATCTTCAGGTTTTTCTTTCCCCCCAAACCAGCAATAATGTATTATTTTAGGTATCATAAATAAAAAAATCATGCTTTTTTGCCCTTCACGCCCTTCACACGTTCCCGTAGAAGCCTTTGGCAGGCTTGTATATCGGATTGTGAAGTGTGTTGACATTTACCAGTCTGCCTTCATCCTGCAATCTCTGTAAATGCCGTTGAGCGGTTGTTTTTGTAAAACCACAAAGCCTTTCAAACTTGGTTCTTGTCAGAAAATCGTTTTCGTAAAAGTAGTCCACCAGTAATGCGTCTATTTCGTAGATGTCCAGTCTGGAGGAATGTACCTTGATGTCGCTTCGTTCAAACCGAGCACGGTTCTCCAGGCTGTTCTTCAGAATGCTGTCTGCCCTGAACTCTACCGCCTTTATTCCGATGCTCTGTGAACGGGTGGTCTTGGGATCGGCATCTTTGGGAGCTGAGAGTGACAGGTAGAAATAACCTATTCCCGGAAGGTACACACGGTCGCCTTCACACAGGTTATATACCAGCTCATCTCCTAACTCATCCAGTACTGCCCGTATATCTCCTTTCGAGAGTGTACAGCGTTTGCTGATGTTATTCACTATATCATTTATATCCACGGTATGGCTTCTGACCACCCGTGCATGGTATTTCTCTTTTTCCTCCTTCTCCGGATTGGAGGGAGAAGCATAAAAGTCAAACAGAATAGGCATGTTTCACGTAGTTTTATGAATATCTTTTCACTCAGATGAAGCGTTTGCCCGACTCTAGTGAAGCATTCGTTTCACCTAGGTGGGGCGATTGGTTCACCTTTGTGTAATCGTTCCAACGTCTGTACGTCTCCACTTGATCTCCGAGGCATCTAAGGCCGTTAAAAGCCTTGAAACGGCTTGTCGCGAGATATTGCTCAACGGCCGCTGAAGCTGTTGCAGCAGGTCATCGTGTACGTTATATTTGCCAAAGTTATAAATAAAAGCTGTATGAAAAAATTCCTTAAAAACATTTTCTGTAAGCTCCGTCAGCGTTTCGCTGAGGATCAGTCAGTCGAGATGCCGGTGGCATCTCTTCGCGTAGTAGAACCTTTTGTTACACGGGCCAGACGTTACAAGCCCGATGAGTTGAGCCGTTTCCTGAATGAGCATTACCAGTTCCGTTTCAATCTACTGACAGAGATGACAGAATTCCGTTCTTTCCAGACTCCGACAGCAGAGTTTGCGTTATTGGACGATCGCGAAATGAATACGATATGCATTGAAGCATTCAATGCCGGTCTGTGTTGCCGCGACCGTGATGTAAAGCGCTATGTCCGTTCTACGTATATCGAGGCTTATCATCCGTTTCGACTATACTTGGAAAGCCTGCCGAAATGGGATGGTACCGACCGGATGACTGACCTGGCAAGGCGTGTATCGTCTACTTCCTACTGGAGGGACTGTTTTCATCGGTGGATGCTGGCACTTACGGCTCAGTGGATGGGACTGAACCAAGGTATCCATGCCAATAGTACCGCTCCCCTGCTGGTCAGTGCCGAACAGGGCTGGCACAAGTCTACGTTCTGCAAGTCGCTTGTTCCGGCTCCTTTACAGGCTTATTATACCGACCAGCTCGATCTGTCGGAAGGACATACTACCGAAATGAAGTTGGCCCTTATGGGACTGATCAATCTCGATGAGTTCGACCGGTTATCGGTACGGAAAATGGCGCAGCTGAAAAACCTGATGCAAATGCCGGCACTTAATCTGCGCAAAGCCTATAAGAAAAATTACCGTCTATTGCCCCGCATCGCTTCCTTTATCGGTACCTCCAACCGCAAAGACCTGTTGACAGATCCTACCGGCAGCCGCCGTTTCATCTGTGTGGATGTGGAAGGCAGGATCGACTGTACAAATATCAATCACGACCAGCTTTATGCCCAGCTTCGCCATGAGCTGCTTGCCGGTGAACGTTACTGGTTTACTTCCGAAGAGGAAGCCGAGATACAGCGCCACAATTTGGATTTTTACCGAATCATGCCCGAAGAAGAGATCTTTCGCAGTCATTTTCGGGCGGCACTGTCCAATGAAGCTGGTGAGATGCTTTCCCTTGCCGATATCCTCGAAGTACTTCGAGAACATCACCGGGGACTGATGCGTAACATCAACCTCTCCCGATTTGGAAGTGCCTTAGTGGCTTCCGGCGTAGAGCGACTGCATACCCATGAGGGTAACCGTTATCGGGTAGTCCGGCTCGGTGAAGGGCGTGAAGGGTAAAAAAGGGTAATTAATCCATTAAAATTAGCTCTAAATTGGATTTGTGCTTGACTAAGGTGCCTGCTGGAATGTTACCGGAAACAATACAGCCGGCACCAATTACACAGTTATCACCGATGTGTGTACCCTTTAATATAATAGCATCAGAAGCAATCCAGCATCTGTTTCCTATATAGATATCGTCACATTTCAGTTGGCTTGATACTCCTTTCTCTTTTGAAAATTGATGGTTATTATCGAATATTTTTACCCCGGGACCAAACATACAGTGGTCACCAATTGTGACCGAACGATGTGCACTAATCATGCAGTATCTATTGAAGTATGTTCCTGTTCCTATCGAAATAATGCCGTTTCCATGGGCTTCAAAATCACATCCTTTACTAATTTCTGTATTATATCCGATGTTAAATCTTCCTTTTCCAGATACAATAAGTGAAGCTGATGGGCTGATACGTTGTATGAGATGAAGATTAAACCGATTATGATAAATCAGTTTCAGGATAGATATACGAATTACGTTATATATCAGTAAACTCATTAGTTTGATCATTCGCTCAAGAAATTATCGATTTTTTTTGCTTCAGACTCATTTCCATAGTGATGAGCTTTTAGATAAGCTATTATATGGTTTTGTTTTTCTTTGTCCTTAAGAAAAGCCTCAATACCATCAGCCGCTCCCTGAATGGAATCGGGTACAATTACACCGTCTATACCATCGTTTAACTGACTATGGGCAGTTGGATAGTTTGTAATGATAACTGGCTTTTCCAAGATTTGTGCTTCTCTTACGGTTACTGCTTTCCCTTCATATCTGGATGGTTGAATGTAAAAATCAGTTGCTTTTATGTATGGATATGGATTTTCTTTTTTCCCGATTAACACAAACCGCTTCTCCATTTGAGTTCCTTTTATTTTTTCTCGAATCATCGGTTCATCACTACCATATCCTACGATATACCAATAGATATTTATTCCTCTATCAACCAGCTCTTTGCATATATATACTGCTCTGTCTATTGCCTTAGGATATGAAAAGCGGGCAACTGTACAAAACTTTATGCAATCGGAAGGTAAAAACGACAAATCGACCTTTTCTTCAGCCTGACTTCTGACAAAGTTTTCAGATAAAATGTTTTCGATGATGGTAATCTTTGGAGCAAGTGTCGGAAACTTACTTAGGAATCCCTTGGTTACATCTTCAGAAATTGAGATAATTTTATCAAAAGCGTTCCATACTGGATATTCATATTCAACATCAACGTCTACATATGAATAATCCGTATGAATCCATGCCCAATATTGTCTGGCGAGGACTTTTTTTCTGACAATATTGTGTGGAATCAAAAAACTGATTGCCAGATCATACTCTCCCCGTTTATAAAATGAAGGCATAAATGGAGTCGTATAAGACGCTATATATTGATAGATCGCTATACTGTCTTTTGTTTGATGCTTTTTGTTGAATCTTTTATTTTTTAGATGAGCTAAAATTCTTCCTATAGCAATATCAATATATCCTTCTTTTACTATTTCTTTTATGGGTCTGGATAGGGTAGTATATTTTTTTATTTCCGGCAATAGGTTTACTTCATCTGGAATGAATTTCATAAATTCCCCCGAGTGTCGGTAAACAAAAAGGTCTACCTCATATTTCGTATAATCCAAGGAACTTAACAAGCCTATTAAAGCACGTTCAGCTCCTCCAATTTCTAAATAATGGATAGCTATAAGGATACGTTTTTTTTTCATCTTGTGGTAAATAATGTAATATAATCTTTTGATCTTTGAATAGTATTATTCAATAACTCTTGTACATGCGTGTAATCTATATTTGTTTTCGTAAGCTCACTGACAGAAGAAACTAATCGAGTTCTTAAATCCAAATCTTCTAATAAATTAACCATTCTTTCATTGAGAGATTCTTCTCGTCTTACAACATAAAATTCTTTATGGAATAATAGAGCAAAAGCTGTTGCATGAAAAGAATTAGAAATTACATAACGTGCATGATAAATTAAATTTAAGAATTCAATTGGTCCTGTTTTTATGGATTGGTCTGCCAGTTTTCCAAACTTTGTCATACCTATAGCAATAACTTTTAGATTCTCAGAATGCGCTAGAAAGCAAGAAATGTCATATATAGATTTACTGTGATCAAAATCATATACCAAAATATAGGGTTTGGTATAAATAGGTTTATTCACATTTATAAAGCTTTTCCATTGTTGCATAGTCAATAAAAAAACAGGATCACAAACTACATGCACATTTGTTATATCCAATTTATTTAGAATTTCTGCTGCTGAACGTTCTCGCACTCCTATGTAATCCAATCTTTTTACCATGGAATATACAAAATTTTCAAACCCTGGAGCTATTTTAGAGGTCGCCATACTAGCTGCATAAGAAACTTTTAATTTATCTTTCGGAGCAAAATCCAAATAAAAAGCAGGATCTTTCCCATTATTGAACAAGGTATTCCAAATTTGATCACTTCCAGCGATGTATAGATCAGCGTCTGGTAAATTTTTTTTTAATTCTTCATTATTTGCATAGCGTATTGAGGTTATTTTCAAATAATTATGTTTAAATGTATCAAACAATCTTTTTCTTTTTAACGAACGTAAATGTGGTATTAATTTGGCTAGTAGATAAAGTTGCTTGATAATAGGCTTATCATAAACTGGATTGACAACTGTTAATTTATAATGATTGCTTAGATAATCCGGTTTGTAGTCAATTATTTCTACCTCGTGTCCCAATTGTTTCAAATATGACATCAAAGCATAAGCTTGCAAGGAGGCTCCATAATTGTAGACATCGTGACATGTTATCGTTTTAATTTTCATCTATAAGATGTTCTAGTTTTAAATATTCTGTTTTATATGTAATATTTTCTTCATTCTGAAGATTCCTTATTAAAGATTCCTTTAAATTTTGATTCCTAGATAAAGATTGAATGCCATTTGCTAATGATTCTCCAGTCATATCAACAATTAGTCCATTAACTTTATCTTGTAAAATATTGTAAATTACTGGATAATTCGTACTTATGATAGGTTTATTCAGGGTCTTAGCTTCTGCAATAGTCATTCCAAATCCTTCAACTTTAGAGGTCTGTACATATATATCACATGTTTTCATATAAGGAAAAGGATTTTCTTTTAATCCTAAAAGGAATACGTAATCTTTTAGATCATTTATCTGGATTTCATGTTCGATAAATGTTCTTTCTGGACCTTCTCCTATTATATACCATGTAAATTGGATATTTCTATTTTTCAATATCGAAGCAGCCTGTAATAATAAATCATATCCTTTAGGTTTTACCAAACGTCCTACTGTTAAAAGAGATAACGATTTATGAGGAAAAGTTTCTGTTATTTCTTTTTGTGCAAGTGAACGAATAATATTAGGATTTATAGTATCGTATATTGTATACATTTTGATGCCTAAATCCGGCCATTGTTGCTTCAATTTATTCTTTAAAATATCAGATACTGTCACTAAATAATTATATCTCTTGTATGTATCATAATTTACTTGTTTGTTATATCCAACCGAAAAGATATCAGCATTTATCCAGGCTATTTTTTTCTTTGCTATTATATGATCTTTTAAAAGATAAGTAGGTAATCCTTGTTGATAGGCTATCGCAACATCATATATATCCGATTGCTTCCGATATGCAGAATGCATACAATCCCATAAAATTTCTGCATTATGCCGTTTAATTCTGAAATACTTATTAAGTCGACAAACAATCGAATACTTTATCTTACATAAGAAATAAAATAAATTCTCTTCTATTGAATTGTGCTTATAAAGATCAAATTGAATTAAATGAATATTTTGAGGTAATAGTTTTTCAAAGACTCCACCTCTATACATAATCCATAAATAAATTTCATATTTTGATGTATCTAGCAAAGGCAAAAGAGAAACTAAACTTTTTTCAGCTCCTCCACACTTGAGAGATTCTATAACAAATAATATTTTTTTCATTGTCTGTATTACTCGACTTTCATGGTTACGTAATTGAATTTATTAAGAATCCACTGGAAACAAGCAATAAATCTCCATTTTAATTTATATGAGAGTGAATAGTTATATTGAACTTTATCGAATTCTTCACGCCAACTACCAAGTGCTAAATGTTTACAAACACTATTTTTATTCTTTTTGGTTGCATCAAAAAAATTTGATGGATAAATAACCAAGCCTTTTTTACATCTTTGAATATTTTGTGTTAAAGGACGACAATCATATCCGTATAATTTAGCAATTTCAGCTTGAATATAGGGTAGTAATACTTGGTTATATCTAAGTGAAATAGGTAGTTCTTTGTTTTTAGAGGTTATAAAGTGTCTATCTTCAAAATACGCTAGGCAATCTCTCATGAAAGGATGACCTTTCTCTGCCCCCATACAATGAGAGGAAAGGTATTGAGCCGAATGATTGCCTATAAAATGAATAGAATTTTCTTTACCGATAAAAGCATTATGCACTAAAAAGCTATCCATCTGTTTAAGTAATAAAGCATCTGTATCTAAATATATTCCTCCTTCATTGTATAGAGCATATATTCTGACAAAATCAGCAGCATAGGCCCATTTGTGAACTTCTAATGCCTCTTTTAAGAAAATTGAATCAATATTTTTGATTGCTTCCATGTCCCATAATTTATAATCCCAATCTGGCATTAAACGCTTCCAACTATCAATGCAAATTTTTATTTTATCAGGAAACTCCTCACCACTAAACCATGTATAATGTATAATCTTAGGTATCATTTTAGTTGTTATAAAATTTAGATATGTATTATTGTTAGCGTCCAATTTTGACGTGTAGTATAGTGAAAGCCGCTTTTCAGCAGTTTCCTATTAAAAAAATCAAAAATTGAATGTGATTATAAATATTTGTTAGTATTAATTTCGATTGTCATAGGCAGGAGATTTTCATAATCCTTTCTCCCTTTGACAATTTCGTGGAAGAATTTCTTCAGATATTCCAAAGCTGACAGCCCGTTCATACTTACAGCGCATATCATGAAATTTACGCAGATAGTAGAATCTGTTCATTCCTGTGACATTCAGCATAATCCCTCCAGTTTCTCTATCAGACTTCTCAAGTTCCGGTAGGTCAAGTTTCGTTGCTGTATCCGTATTCCGTTTGTCATACGGATGTCTATCATCATCCTTACAGGACAGGGTTCCGTATTCTCCTTTCTTTCCGAAGTAGGAGAAGAGGACACTTCCTTTGAGGATTGTGTGTCCGTTTCCGGTTGTCCTTGGACTTGTACCGGTACTATTTGATGTCTTGTATCCTTGTACCATTTGTGAAAGAGATTGTAGGGTACCTTGTTTTTCAAACAGAAATCCTGGATGGACTCACCTTGTGGCATTGCTTCCGCCTTGTAGCGGATGAACAGCCTTTAATGCTTGATTATTCTTTCGCTCTGAAAAGTAAATTAATTTCCTTTTCTCTCGCTTACTCGAATAATTCAAAATCACTGCTGCTGTACATACTTTTAATATTTTTTGTTACAGCAGCGAAGGTCATATTTTTTATTCTTTGGAGCAATACGTCAAAATTGGCTTACAAACAATTACATATACAATATGTCTACCTATCCTCTTGATAGACTTTTACAGCATCCCCTATCTTTCCAATAAAGTCAATTTGGCCATTTCTAAGTATGACTCCCTGATTACAAATGCTTTGTACATTTTGCATATTATGACTTACAAATAAAATAGTACGTCCTTCCTGTTTCGATACTTCCTGCATCTTGTCCATTGCCTTTTTCTTAAATTCGGCATCTCCCACAGCTAAAACTTCGTCTACGACGAGAATCTCCGGCTCTAAAAAAGCTGCAACAGCAAAACCTAAACGGACGGTCATACCACTTGAATATCTTTTTACGGGAGTATCAATATATCTTTCAATGCCCGCAAAATCAATAATCTCATCTATTTTATGTTTAATTTCACAACGGGTCATTCCCATTATGGCTCCATTCATATATATATTTTCCCTCCCTGTCATCTCTGGATGGAATCCAGTTCCTACCTCCAACAAAGAAGCGATTCTCCCTTTTGCCCGAATAACGCCTGTTGTAGGAGCCGTAATACGAGATAAGAGTTTTAACAAAGTGGACTTTCCTGAACCGTTTTTACCGATAATACCAACGACATCTCCTTGCTTGACATCAAATGATATGTTTTTTAATGCCCATACAAATTCTGAATGCCCTCTCTTAGAACGTTCATTTGTTTCTCCTACTTTAAGATAAGGATCTTCTTGCTTTAATACAACCGTTTTCCACCATCGGTTTAAATCATGTGACAGAGTTCCAGTTCCAACGGCTCCCAAATGATATAATTTTCCTATATTATCGAATTGAATAGCTATATTACTCATAATTATTCTTATACAGTATCCATAAAATTACGTTCTACCCGACTAAATATGACAACAGATAAAAAAAGAGAGCACAACAGGATAATAAAACTATACCCTAACCCTCCCCAATCAAGTGCTCCACTTCCCATCCAACTATATCTGAATGTTTCAAATATTGGTGTTAACGGATTTAAAGATATAAATGAATAGTATTTTTGTGGCGTAGCGCTTAATGGATAAACGACAGGAGTTAAATACATAAACAATTGTATACCAAAAGATATCAATTGAGTCAAATCTCTATATTTTGTAGTTAATGCAGAGATTATTAGTCCCCAAGACATGGCATGAAATGCTATCATAAAAATCAGAAAAGGGAAAAGTAGGACAGTCCAACTTATAGTTAAATCTGCTCCTTGTATGTAATAATACAAATAAATCACAATGAACAGACACAAATGGATACCCAGCTTTACCAAATTAGAAGCAATACCAGATAAAGGAACAACAAGTCGTGGGAAATATACTTTTCCAAAAATATTTGCATTAGCTATAAATATATTGGATGAAAGCATAAAAACTGTATTAAAATAATTCCACAGCAAAATTCCTGACATATAAAAAAGTGATTGTGGAACTCCATCGGTAGATATCCCAGCTAATCCTCCGAATACAAACATATACATGATAGTTGTTAGTATAGGTTGTATAAGGAACCATAGAGGACCCAAGATGGTTTGTTTGTAAACAGTTATAATATCCCGTTTTACATACATATAAAATAAATCCCGATATAACCATAGACCTTTCAAATCAATATCCAATAATCTTTTCTTTGGTCTAATTTCTATTGTCCATTCTTTTTTTTCAGGGTTACGATCTTTTATATTCATAGTTCAACTTATTATTCATACACCTATAAGCCTGCTATATAAGGCATTAAGGACGAAAAGAAAAAATATTTGTTCACATCATCTTCATTATTATATCATAAAATCTTCAGATTTTATCATGTATTAAAAACAAATGCCTATGGCAATTCTTTCCACAGGCATCTGTATAAATAATCAATTACAGGATACCTGTAATCCTTATCTTATCATATAATGAATACGAACTTTAACGCATCTGTTCAATTTAGCATTCAAACCACGAGTACTCTTATCATTTACCGTACGTATTCCATTCATGTGACCAACCAGGTAAATCTGTGAAGCGACCTCTTTCATGTGTTCGTTGGTCTTCAACCATGAAATAACAGTTTGTGCTCTGTTTTGAGAAAGAGCCGTATTACGTTCTATACCAACCTGTTCTGCATTAGCACCTGTATAGTTATCCTGACTGGTAGCCAAGCCTTCTACCTGAATCATAGTGATTACGCCATCTTTAAATACATTTTGGATATGCGATACACTTTCCGCATTTGTGAATTGCGAAATATAACCTTTGTCTGAATTCATAACAGCATATACATCAGCAAAACTTACCAGTTCTTCATTGCTATCAATATCCATGTGCTGGCGGATGATATCCAGACCGTCATGAGAATTCAAACCATAAGAAGTTGTTTCTGTATAATTATCATAACTCAATAATTGTTGCTTGAGCGTTTCGTTATCGATACGATATTTCCAAGTATGTAAACCGTCGTATATTGGGGCATAATAATATCCTGCCTTCTTATAAAAATCGGTCATTGCACTTGCTTCCAAACTATATGACAGAGGCTGGTCTTTCAACATTTCATAACCACGAGGAACAAAATTAATTTCAAAATCTCTATCTGCCGTTTCAGTTGGCAAATCCTGAATAGCCAAAGAGTTCATGGATGTACCTTTTTCGATACATGAAGTTACAGCATCGCTGTTTACATATTGTTTTTGAGTGAAGATACCGCCTGCCAAATAATCCAAAGCATTGACTACTGAACTTTGTACCTGCGGTGCATCATTTCTTCCGGAGTAGTTATTTGGATAAAAGACATAGAAAGTAATTGTTCCATATTTCACCGGATGCTCTTTTTCACGTACAACTAAGATTTTACGTTCTCTATAATCACGTTTGTATAACTGCGTTGTTGCACGTCCCCAACCATTGGAACGCTGTTTACCCAAATAGTAAGTAAACCCGACATCTATACCCAAATTACAATCCCATTTATTGGCTGCATGATCAGCTTGACCATATTCCAAATCAAAATTTGTCTGATAAAAAATACCACGGGCCTTTATATCCAACGAGAATCGTTTTTTACGATTAAAGAAACGGCTGTATTGCAGTTCTACATGTCCACTCCACTCATTATCAGACCCATGACTATGTTCATATCCCAGGTGATGAACTCCACCAATACCTACATTAGCCATAAATTGATTCATCAGTCTGGGACTATTATAGCCTTCATATCCCATAAATAAACGAGATAGGTTCAAAACGGCACTTCCGCTAATATCCCACCAACCTGTCTTCATTTTCCGGTAAGGAGTACCATCTTCTTTATACAGAACATCGCCATATCCATAATGTCCGGTGGTATACCCAGTATATCCACGAGAATTTGAACGGATAAACTCTACTTTTAAACCAATTCCAGGAGTGAACCATTTACCGATACCTATACTCCAGTCGGGAGAAAGCGTTCCAGAAAACTTTCCCATAGTTGAATAATCTCCCCGGTAAGTATGCAAACCACCTGTAGCAAATATGAACCAGTTCTTACCAAATTTATTAGTAACAACACGTAAAGGATCTACAATTGTATCTTTTTTAATTCCTAATTCTGTTGGAGCTACGTAATCGGTCGTATCACGATACACTTCCCTGTAATCCTTGTACTTGTCCTCTTGTGCAAAGACTGCATAATTAAAAGATGCTACTCCCCAAACTAAGAGAGACGCAGCTGCCTTACGTACTACATCTATCAGCTTCATAGTCATATATTTTTAATTGTTTTTCTTATAAATTGCATGCTTATACTCAGGAACAATTTGCTCCATCAACATAATGATTTTTTGTACGTCGTACGTTTTTGCCGTTTCTATTAACTGATCAATCTTCTTGCTTATAGTATCAAAATCGTACTCCTGAGCTTGGGCTATTTTGATTTTTCCATGTGAAGTCGACATCATATTTTCCTTGTCACTCAACAGATCTTCATAAAGTTTCTCTCCCGGACGTAATCCTGTGTATTTAATCTGAATATTTCTATTACCACTTAACTTTATCATCTGACGTGCCAAATCGGAAATACGTACTGGATATCCCATATCAAATACAAATATTTCCCCTCCTTTACCCATACGGCAAGCTTCCAATACCAACCGACAAGCTTCAGGTATCAACATAAAATATCGCACCACATCTGGATGAGTAACTGTAACAGGTCCGCCACAACGTATCTGTTTACGAAATACCTGAATAACAGAACCGTTAGAGCCTAACACATTTCCAAAACGAGTGGTAATGAACTTGCAATTATTTTTATTGAATTTAGCCAAACTCTGACAATAGATTTCACAAATACGTTTGGAACACCCCATCACACTTGTTGGCCGGACGGCTTTGTCTGTACTGATCATCACGAATTCATTCACTCCGTATTTTACGGCTAAATCTGCTAATTTACGGGTACCATCCACGTTATTTAATATACTTTCAACAGGATTGTCTTCCATCATGGGAACATGTTTATAAGCTGCCGCATGAAAAATTATTTGAGGTCTGTATTCTTTAAAAATATGTTCCATACGGTGGCTATGACATATATTAGTAACAATAGTATGGCACTTTAAACTTGGACAGTTATAAGTCATCGCCAATAATACCTCATGTAATGGAGATTCTGCCTGATCAACTAATATAAGTTCTTCCGGTGAACAGTCAGCAAGCAATTTTACCAGTTCACTGCCAATACTACCAGCTGCTCCCGTAACTAAGATTCGTTTTCCATTCAATTTTTGATTGATCGCATTCATGTCTATGGTAATGGGATCACGAGGTAACAGGGCTTTCATCTCCCATTCGAATAATGCACTATCATCCCAGCCATAGGCATTCCCCGACATTACACGACGCTTTAAATAGTAATCATAAAAGACTTTTGCTATCGTACGTAATCCGCACATACCAATAGTGGCCAGTATCACCTGAAGCAACAAGTCTCGGAAACGGATGGTCAGGAATATGAGATCGGTATGTAGAAATATACGTAAACACATAATAATAACCAGACCGATCAACAAAGAACATACGGAATGGAGCAAATCTATAAAAGATGATTTCCGTATAATGCCACTATAAGTATGAAATATGCGGAAACCTACTATAAAACAAACTTCATAAATCAGTAATGTATATAATAATGTTCCCAAGTTCTGTACACAAACAGACAAGCCATGGTTTATGGCATAAGCCATTATACCCGAAAACAGAACAATCAAACAATCCGTTAAGAATACACACCAATAAGGAAAGGTTTTACGAAACAAAAACCAATCTGTTATTTTCTTATACATTTCTTAATTTCATTCGTTATCAATAGTACATCTTTCTCCTGTACATACGGACCACTAGGTAAACATAAGCCTTCAGCGAAAAACTTCTCACTAACTCCATTGACATAACGAGGCGCTTCTCTGAAAAGCGGCTGCAAGTGCAAAGGTTTCCATAACGGGCGGCTTTCGATACCTTTTTCCGCTAAATGCTTCCTGATTTGTTCATAGTTCGTACCCGTAATGACAGGATCAATCAAGATTGTACTCAACCAATAATTACTTGAAATATCAGCATCTGGATTGGTATGCACAGAAATGCCTGGTACATCTCTCAGCAAGGACTGATAGCAGGCTGCCAGATATCTATGATGAGCAATATGTTCGTGAAGTATACTCATTTGTCCACACCCGATCCCTGCACAAATATTACTCATGCGATAATTATATCCTACGCATTCATGCTGATAGTACGGAAAGGGTTCACGAGCCTGAGTAGCATAAAATAAAGCTTTACGGCTCATCTCTTCACTGGGACAGATTAACGCTCCTCCACCACTGGTAGTAATCATTTTATTTCCATTGAAACTGAAAATACCATATTTCCCAAAGGTGCCACAAGGACGGCTTTTGTAGGTAGATCCCATAGCTTCTGCAGCATCTTCAATGACGGGAATAGCGTAATAATCTGCTATATCCATGATTTCATCCATCTGGGCAGGCATTCCATACAAGTGAACAACTACAATGGCTTTAGGTAACTTTCCCGTTATCCGGAGTCGGTCTTCAATGGTCTTTTTCAAGAGCAGAGGAGACATATTCCAGGTATCAGTTTCGCTGTCTACAAAGACCGGAGTTGCTCCCTGATATAAAATAGGATTAGCTGATGCTATAAAAGTAAAACTCTGACAAATGACTTCATCTCCCCTGCCTACCCCAGATAAGATCAGAGCAAGATGGAGAGCTGCAGTACCTGATGAAACTGCCGTAACATGTCTATCGTATCCAACAAAAGTCTCCAGTTCTTTTTCAAATTTTTCTACATTAGGACCTAACGGAGCTACCCAATTGCTTTCAATAGCTGAGCGAATATAATGCTGCTCCAGGCCACTCATGTGAGCAAGACACAGATGTATTTTTATGTCGGCCATATTGAATCAGAAGTTGAATGATAAAGTCATGCCAGCTCCCTCTGGTGAAGCAGAAGGCAAAACTTGCAGTTTGGGCTTCTTCACGACAACATGCCTACTACCTTTACTAAGTGCCGCATCAATCAGATTATAAACATAAAGACAACCAGCAACTCCAAAGCATAAGTTACGCATTTGCCTCCATCCTAAAGATTTACTTCTCCAGCTATCTGCAAATTGCGGTTGTTCACTGATTTGTTTATCGCAATAATGTTTCTTAAAATGAAACGCGACAGCAGAAACGACCAAAGTTGCTTCCATTCCCAAAATAGCATATCCCTTTATTTTCTGCCCTTTATAGATTTGTCCAAGTCCCGGAATTAAAGAAAGACATACGGCTTTATAATTGTATGTTCTTGAAAGCGTAAATTCATCAAATACAGGAACAGAATCGCGTTTGGATATGGCATACAACTGGTAATACTCAAATTGGTAGGTATTATCCACATAATCCTCAAAAGCACGATACTCATCTACTTTTTCGGCATATACTACAGCATTACCTATCGAATCGGTAAATGTAATGCGATAAGTCATTTTTGATGAATCATTACTTAAGTACAAACTATCCAGTTTTATTTGGGCTGGATCTGCCTGATAACGGTCACGGATATGTTCTAAAAGAGGTTGGAAACGTTGTTTCTCTAAAAGGTTGACATCCATTCCATAAGTGTTGAAAATTTTGAAATAATAGCTTTCGTTTGTAGGCTTTTTTTCTAAAGACTTTTCTCCTTTTTGAACCCAAAGTGGTTTGGTCTGTGTCTGTGCCGTTACAGAAAGCGACAAAAACAAGCAGATCATTAAAAAGAAATAGTTTGCCATTCTTTTTAAGTTCATATACATAGTCTATAATTTAAAAAATGAATACTTCTATTATTACCAATAAATAAACTGCATAAACAATGTAAAACCACAATATGACAATAGTATCAAACCAATTTTTTGATCCTGATCTTTCCATACCGGAAGATTTACAAGTGGATAAGCAATCATGAGTGGATATAGAAACCACGACAAATAAGCGAAACGATTGCTAAATGACGAACGTATAACAATAATCCAGAAAGCATTGCATAAACAATAGGTAACACATAAAGCATTGTACCAGTTGTCTTGAATCTGCCGCTTTACACATACATACCACGCCATACAAACCGGCATAGCACTGTACAGCAGGAAATCCCAACGGAAACCCGTAGACGAGAATTGTGACATATCTGCATCAGAACTTGTATATCTGGACAGTCGATCATCAAAGGTCAAGGAAGCTAAAAACGAAGTAACCGTATCACCCGCAATCAAAGAGACTAATATCGAAAGGAACCAGAATCCTATTGAGATTTTTACATCTTTAATCAAAAACAGACCAACCACTATGGCAACAATAGGCAGCATAACGCTACGGTGAATGCCTAAAGCTATTAAGCATAAAAGACTTCCAGTAATATATTTGTCATCAAACAAAAAAGCCATAGCCAATAAGATCAGATGACAAGCCAGTCCATTACGTAACCCATTGGTTCCAAATGAAAAAAACATCAAAGAAGACCAGACGAACAGCATCCCCAACATAGGATGATTCGGCAAGAATTTTTTTACCGCTATCCAAGCAGACAGTATATAACCAGCTTCAATCAGGACAAAATATATGTGAACATTTAAACCGGCTTTCTTACATCCCATGGTAAACCATTGCCAAATCCATTCACTATGCCAATCTATTTTTACTATCTCCAGATTCATATTAGCATAGATTAGGGCATAATTAATAGTATCACCAAAATATACTCCACTGACAGGACGCATACCTATCCATAGTACAAAGACAATACTTAATACAAGAGAAAACAGCCATCCTTCCTGTGTTCGTTGCAAGATATCACCATAAGAAGAAATATAACGGTAACCGGTTATTAAACAAAGCAACGTTACTATAATAAGGAATAAAGGCTGATAAACCGAAGCTTCCATAAAGCATCATGATATAGGCTCTAAAGTCTTTTAACGGCATTACGAATTACTTATACCATAATCTTTCCCATAATAGTATCCATACTTATGATATCCATAATATCCGGAAAAAGTTTCTGTTCCATTCAAAATAATACACAGATTTTTATATTTCTTTTCATTGTACCAACGTTCAATATCAGGTAAGAACGAACGATCCAGTATCTTTGCCCGAATGATAAAGAGAGTCAAATCTGCATAATGGCTGATTATAGTAGCGTCGGCAACAATCTCTACCGGCGGGCAGTCAATAAAAACATAATCATACATTTCGCGAATTTCCTCCATCATCTTTTGAAAACGAGGTGAAAATAAGAGTTCGGATGGATTGGGAGGAAGAGTACCACAAGGTAAAAAATCAATGCCATTCTGACGAACAATCAAACTTTTATAATCAGGTTCCTGTCCACTTAAAAAATTTGAGATACCCCGATGAGGAGAATCAACGTATACAGACAACGAACCTTTACGGAGATCTAAATCAACAGCCAGCACCTTTTTACCTTTAAGTCCCATTGCTACCGCTAAATTTGCAGTAATGAACGTCTTTCCACTTCCTGGATTGATAGAAGTCTGCATGATAATACGGTGATGATTATCATTAAAGCCCAAAATAAATTCCATATTAGTACGTACAACACGAAAAGATTCATTCATAATATTCCGGCTTTTATCGGTTATCAGAATCTTTGATTTTTCTTTTATTTTTTCTCTTTTGGGGACCAATTGAAAACCTTTTTTCTCTGTTTGTGCCAAAGGAATCTCTCCAACAAATGGAACATTAAGCAACTCTAAGTCTTTCCGACTACGGACAGACGTATTTAAAATTTCTTTCCCGATCAAAATAAATGCAGGAAAGGCTAATCCTAAACAGAAGGCATAAAACAAAATGGTATTTTGTACCGGTGAAGTCGGAGCCATGCTTCCATGCGGAGGCTCGATCAATCGGGTATTATATGCTGTAAAGGCTTGAGACAATTCATTCTCTTCCCGCTTTTGCAAAAGGAAAAGATACAATGACTCTTTCACTTTTTGTTGACGTTCTACAGACAACAAATATTTTGCTTGTTGAGGATTGGAAGCTATCTTTGCAATAGCCTGATCATAATCGGAGCGTATGTTCTTTTGCTGGGTACTTAAAATAGCCAATTCATTATCGAGCGACTGTATAATAGAGCGACGTAAAGTTGCCAGATGTTGGTCCAAGTCCATTACTAATGGATTCTGAAGAGAGGAATTGGCCAAATGATTATTGCGTTGAAGTAGAATCTCGTTATATTCTTCGATTTGTCTTCCAATCGTAGAACTTCCGATTCCTGAATTGGAAGGTAACAATTGGTTTTCATGCTGTCCATCCAACAAATAACTACGAATATAACGTATCATGTAAATTTGATTACTTAATGCATTAGACTCCTGCTCTGCTGTATTAGCCTGACTGATAGCCATACTTCCAACTTGTTGGACATCAGGTACCAAATGTTCCGATTTATAATTAGATATATTTTGTTCTACATTTCCTAATTCTTGTTCTATCACTCCCAAACGATCCTTTATAAACTCATTGGTACTAACTGTAATTCGATTACGATCTTTTACCCAGTTTTCATTATAAACGGTCACAAGTGCATTCAATACATCTTCTGCACGGTTGACAGATACATCAGTATAACTGATATCAAGAATAGTTGAGTTATTGTCCCGTAATTTAACAGAAATCTTTCCTTTAATAGAATTCGCCACGGCATCTATAGGTGAACGAGAGACCTTTATCTGGTCTGTTGTACCGTATTTATAATATGGAGAAGGTAATATGGTAAGATTTCCGATTGGAGTCTGTTTGGTCTGCCCTAACCTCATGGTTATTTTATCTTCAAACAATTCATTGTTACGCCTCATATCACTCAAGACGAGTGAACTGTCTGCTTTTAAATGAACATATAAAGAAGCCGTTTCATTATCATTTAGATCAGCAAATAAAACTGTAACAGGCCTGTGAATGCCATATATCACTTCATCATGAAAAGTTCCTTCACGCAGATAATTAACCTCTAAACTTAGCAAACCTACAATTTCTTTTGCAACAGGTGTAGTCTGTAAAGAAAGAATTTCATTGGTCACATTAGATGGGCTCTGTATGATGCCAAGCTCTTTCAACTGCTGATCTGAACCTGAACTATTATCGTTTGCCTTAATAAGAATAGAGGCTGTACGGGTATAAACTTTAGGAGTGCACTTCAAATACAATATGGCTCCTCCCATCGCTATAAGCAAAGATATAATAAACCACGGCCAATGACCTATGCAGAGAAAGAAATAATCTTTTACACGAAACTTATTACCCGTAGAACTCTGCTGATTATCTGTTTTTAGATGATATCTTTCCATATCTTTATCGTGTAAGCAGTAATATAAGAGAAAGCACAAAGGAGGTTGCTGAGAACCAAAAGCCCGGAGTACGGAGCGTATTTGCATTCAACTGGGATTGGTTAACGCGCATCGTATTAGGCTCTACATAAATCAAATCATTCTGTTGCAAATAAAAAGCTGGTGAACCATATAACTTTTCTGTTTGAGTAATATCCACTCTATACGGAGTTTGCTCACCATTTACCGTTCGAAGAACTAAAATATTGTCACGTCGACCTTGTATAGTGAGGTCACCAGCTTCCGATAAGGCTTCAAGCAAAGTAATTTGATCATGTTCTATTTCATGCTTTCCCGGATTTCCGACTTCTCCCATCACATAATAATACATATTTGCATATTCTACCGTTACAGTAGGATCACGCAAGAGCTTTCCGGCTAACAACCGATATTTTATCAAGTCTGCCACTTCCAGACGAGTCAGTCCTTCAACAGAGATCAATCCAAGGATAGGCATATCTACCTGTCCTTCTTTATTGACAGTATAATATGAATTTTCCCTGGAATTATTTCCTTCTGACATAGATATCAAATTAAACATTTTCACCAATTCCTGATCACGACTATATACAACAATATTTAATTTATCACCCGGTTTTAAAGTTATTTCTTTTACCTCTTGTAATGCTATGGCTATATTAGACTGAATATCTTGCAAATAGACAACTTTAGAATTCGTTTTACAAGACGAAAAGAATATGAGTAGACATACAAATACTAAAAAGAAAAATGCAGTCGAAATTTCTTGTAAGTGTTTCATATTTATTTATCTATTAAATATTTCATTTTTTTTAAAACGGTCTTCTGTACAGGAATATTTATCCATTTTACAAAAGTTTCCTTATGATGAACGTCTGTTCCTATCAATGAATAATATCCTTTTTGAAGTAATGCCAAGGCTTTACTACGTGCCTCCTCCCCATATGCTCCTACAATAGATGCTATATCTAATTGCAACTGTATCCCTCTATGATAAAGCTCTTCATATTCCTGTATAGTAGACAAATAGTGATAACGTTCCGGATGAGCTAATATCAGAGTATATCCTTTATTCATTATCTGTTCAAGCAATTCTTTAAAATGAAATGGAGGAATATAATATGAAGTTTCAACCAATAAATGAGATGAATCGATAATGGGCAATAAGTCATTTCCACTTAATCGTTGCATAAAAAGTGAATCCAACATATTTTCCGAAGCAAGAGACAATGTTACAGGATTCTTGCTGTATCGCACATATTCAGTAAAAAATTTTTCAAATTGCTGTCGCAATATATCTGTTTTATTAGGGTAATCCTCCATGATGTGAGGAGTTAACCAAACATGTCGTATACCTAATTCTTCATAAAAAGCCAATAATTCAAAAGCCTTTTCAGATGTTGACACTCCATCATCCACACCTGGAAGGACATGTGAATGATAATCAGTCATTCCGTTCAAGATATTACTCTCAACAATTGTTTGTTTAGAAAATAACGACCACATATTCATTTGATAAAGAATCCTTAAGAGAACAATCTACTTCAGACAATTCTGTATCTAAATCTCATAATCCTTGTATTTACCTTCTAGTCTACTTCTAAATTCTTTCAACATCATTCCACATCATATTTACAAAAATGTATTCTTCTAAGCAGAATAATCAATTATAAGCTAAATCAAATTAATTGAATAAACTCAGGAAGGACCTCTACACTAACTGCAAGATAGTTTTCTAATTCAACAAGTAAACGCTTAACTTTACTACCGCGTGTAGTTAGCAAATATCCCTCATACCCATCGAGATTTCCTCCGACAATTCGAATTTTACGTCCATACATTTGGGGAGTTATCTCTTCAGGCAAATAATATTGGGGAGATTTTGAGGAGCTAACCGCAGATATAAATTTTTCCATTTCGAGGTCTAGTACAGTCATCGGTTTCCGAAAGGTATTCCGCAACCAACGATATTGCAGAGTCGGTATTTTTTCTACAATAGGATCAAGATGTAAACGCGAAGCATAAACAAAGAGTAAATCTTGTATCACAGGAATTTCTTCACGAATAACAATTCCCTTTCGCTTTATAGTATGCCACTTCATAGGAACAAATACTTTTATCCCCTTATCAGCAAGTTGTTTATACGCTGGCAATTTGGCATTCCGTCTTTTCAAATCACGCATAACAAACCATTGCACCTTTTCATCATCGTTCATTGATCTTTTTTCAATTTAGGCAGATACGCCCAATCCTGCAAGATCATATTATAAATTAACAATCAAGCAGTTACAAATTTTACTCAAAAAAAATCTCATCCATACTAAAATAAAACAGTCATACTAATTCTTCGTTATTATACTTCTTATTTTTAGAAGAATGCATAGACATACCATTAGTATATAAAAGAGATTCACCACAAATATAATATATTATTTTATGATTAATAAAAAAATAGCAAAAAAAATATAACATTTTCATTTTCTTTTCAATAAAAATACAAAACATCAAACAAATAAAATTTGTAAATATTATCTTTTCGTAATCATCTGATAAAGTACATATTTAAATCTATCTACTTTTTTTGCTATTTTGACAATAAAAAGACTATGAAGCAAAAAATGAATAAAAAAGAAGAGTTCCTGTCTGTTTATGAAAGACAACAAGTCTGGCTCCCATACCATCAGGAAAAAGATTTCGGCAAAAGACCAAGGAACTACTTCTTCAGATGTCTGGAAGTTGAAGAAGTCTAACGAAAATCCAATTGAAGCCTAATAGAATAGCAAACTCTTCCTATACTTGTTGACAAGAAGAATTTGTCGTTTAATGAATCTGCAATGTGTACTTTATTGGAGGCTTACTATTAGTTAATCATCCAATAATAATTCTAAAGGAAGCATTCGGACAAATGCACCTTTTACACCTTGAGGTTTGATTGTAGCTTTGCGGCAGCGAATACAATCAAACCTCAATTATTATGAATAGACTGGAATTTGAAGAATTGGAATTGCAGGTACAACAAAGCGGCCTGCCGTTGAAGTCGTACCTTCAACAGATAGGTGTAGGTTATTCAACCTATCATTACTGGCGTAGAAAATGTTCGGTTGACAGGAACAGTATCAAACAGGATCTGGCTCCTATCAGTTTTAAACAGTCAGTTATGGAATCGTCCCCTGAAGAACAAGTGCCGCATGGTGTGTCCGTTCTGTTTCCCAATGGTCTTCGTGCCCACTTCGGAAACGGTTCAGAAGAGATACTGATGGAGCTGTTCACTCAAAGTCTTCTAGGCGGCCATGTTTAACCTGAACGACACGATGCGCTACTTCCTGTGTCCTGGCAGGACAGATATGCGCAAGGGTATCAGTTCGCTGTGCGGAGTGGTACATGAAAAGATGAACAGCGAAGTGAAGAACGGTGATGTCTTCATCTTCATCGGTTCCAGCCGCAGGCTCATGAAACTGCTTCATGCCGAAGACGGAGGCATGGTGATGTATGTAAAACGCCTGGAGGTAGGCCGCTTCAAGCTGCCGGAGTACGATCCCCAATCAAACAGCTATCCCATGGAATGGCGCGACCTGGTAATGATGGTCGAGGGCATTCAGGAAAATCCGCAGCAGAGGCTCCGGCGCCTGAGGGCAGAACGTAAGGAATATCATGTATAATATGCTTCCGGAGTGAACAAAAGTGTGGATATTATTGTGTAATCCGCTTATATTTAGTATATTTACATAAACAAAACAGATGCGGACAATGGATGAAAAGGATATACTGCTCAAGACGATAGAAGGGCTGAATACCTCTATAGCATCTTGTCTACTACAAATAAAAATCAATCCGAACAGATAAAAAATCTGCAGGAACGAATCAAAGAGTTGACGGCTCAGATTGCATGGCTGAACCGCCAGCTCTTTGGGCGTAAGACAGAAAAGCGTCCCGTATATAATCCCGATATGCCCGACCTTTTTGCCGTAACCAAAGTGGTCAAGCACAAACCGGGGATGCTCTATGTCAAGGAAATCATCCGTCCCAAATATGCGCTCAAGGACAGCACCCGGCTTCCTCCCGCAGGGCAGAAAGGCGTGGAGATTGCCCCCATGCCGCTGATGCCCGTCGACAAGTGCATTGCCGACACCAGCCTACTTGCCGAGATACTGCTTCAGAAGTATGAATACCATATCCCGTTCTACCGTCAGATACAGCAGTACCGGCATCTTGGCATAAAAGGCCTTACGGAAAGTACGCTGGACGGATGGTTCAAAAAAACGGTGGAGCTGCTCAGGCCTCTGTACGAGGAACTCAAGCGTGAAGTCTTTTCCTGCGACTACGTACAGGCGGACGAAACTACCGTCCCGGTCGTCAACCGGGAAAAGCACAGGGCCGACGAGAAATATCTCTGGATGGTAAGGTCGGTCATGGAGAAACTGGTCATCTTCCATTACGACAAGGGATCGCGGGCCGGAGCGGTCATCGAATCCCTGGCAGATCAATATCACTTTAGGGGATATCTTCAATGCGACGGTTTTGCAGGCTATGAGTCAGCCTCTTTTCCCTTATACATCAGTATAAATTATCCCTTTCGCTTCAGAAAATCGGTCGGACTTTCACCAAAATAATCCTTGTAACATTTGGTAAAGTACGAAGGAGAGCTAAAACCGACCTCATACGTTATTTCGGCAACGGTCTTTTCTGTAGACGCAAGCAACGACGCAGCCTTCTTTAAACGAGCTATACGAAGCAACTCATTAGGAGAGTAACCCGTCAGCGCCTTGGCTTTCCGGTACAACTGTACACGACTCATACCAATCTTGTCGCCCAAATCTTCCACGCTCAGTTCTGAATTGCCCAACTGTTCTTCTATCAGCGTGCGAAGTTTCTCGACAAAGCCTTTATCCAAATCAGCAATCGGCTCCTTGCGCAATGAAGTCTTGTCGGCAAAGAAACTTTGCAGACGGCGGCGGTTGTCTATCAAATTACGTAAACGGACCAACAGCAAGCGCGCACTGAACGGCTTCAAAATGTATGAATCGGCTCCACATTCATAGCCCATCACTTTCTGCTCATCCATGGTATAAGCAGTAAGCATCATGACTGGAATGTGTGAAGTCTGCACTTCCGACTTCAACCGCCGACAGCATTCCATACCATCCATTACCGGCATCATTACATCACAAATAACCACATCGGGTACATATTTCATAGCCTGCTGGATACCTTCCTGCCCGTTAGAAGCCTCAATTACCGTATATTTTCCGTAAAGAAGAGCTTTCACGTAATCACGTACATCCACGTTATCGTCGATAACCAATACCGTTTCCTTATCATCACGTTCCACAGGCTCAGGCGCTGTCTGTATGGTTTCCTGATCGGCAGATACCAGAGCTCCTTCTTTCAAGTTCTTCAAGATTATATTTTTTTCTACATGCTCTTCAGGTACTCCCTGCTGTTGCATCGGCATTTCAATAGTAAATACAGCACCTTTCCCCTTATGGCTATCCACCGAAATCGTACCACCATGCATTTCCACAAAAGCTTTTACCAATGCCAGTCCGATACCGGAACCTGCATGATGGACATCTATCTGATAAAAGCTCTCAAAAATATGCTGCACATGTTCTGCCGACATGCCGATTCCCGTATCGGATACCTGATAACGTAACCAGCAAGCGCCATCTTTATTGAATTGTGAAAGCTTAACTCCAATTGATCCATTCTCTGGAGTAAATTTAAACGCATTCGAAAGCAGGTTGTATGTGATACGCTCCATTTTCTCTGCATCAGCTATCATTACATATCCCTCTTCTGAAGGATCGGCCAAAACCGTAAAATGAATATGCTTGCGATAAGAAAGCGTACGGAACGCTTCAGTCCAGTCCTTAATTTGCTCCCAAATATCGAAACGTGACAGTGTCATATCTAATTTTCCGTTTTCGAACTTGCGGAAGTCAAGAATCTGATTGATAAGACGTAACAAGACTGTTACATTTTTCTGCACGATATTCAGAAGGAAACGCTCGTTCTCACCGAGATTATTACTTTCCACTAATTGGTTCACGGGATCGGCTATCAAGGTAAGCGGTGTACGGAAATCGTGTGATACATTCGTAAAAAAAGCCAACTTGGCATGTGTCGCCTCTTCCAGTTGTTTCGAAAGGCTGATTAACTGATCACGTTGCTCCTCAAGACGTTTCTTCTGGTCGGACAGTTCTTCATTCAACCGGTTTTTAGTCCAGAACGCCCGCACCACAAAGAAAAGTAACATGGCTACCAATATCAGGATGACGATACAAGCATACAGGAGCATCCGTTGTGAAGAATAACGCATCAGATAAGTATCCAACTGTTTATCAAGTACCTCTATCTTAGTATCTAGTTGACTGATATGGGCAGTCTGCATCTGCATGATACGAGCATTGGCCTTATTGACCAGCGCAGTCGACAGGCTTGTCTCACGAGCATAGTCCTTACCACGCAATATATTCATAGCAACTTCCATCACCTTATCACCACCGGTAGGGTAAATGAATGTAGCATCCAAATGTCCATCGGCCACCTGTTCTACCCCATAGCCCTCACCTGCCAGTGCATCAATCCCGACAAATAACATATCGTGCTGACGATGTCGTTTGACCGCAGTATTATATGCACCAATAGCCATGCGGTCGTTATGCGCAAAAACCATATCAATATGAGGATAACGGGAAAGAATAGAATCGAAAGCGACTTCTGCCGATTCCTTGAGCCATGCTGCATCGGCCGAAGCGATAATCTTGATACCCGGAGTTGCCTTTAGCGCATCCTTCAATCCTCTATGACGTTCCAATGCCGACGTAGAGCCACGCAATCCGGTAACTTCAACCAGATTGCCTTCACCTTGCAGCCGCTCGGCAATATAACGCCCTACATGACGACCTATTTCATAATTGTCTGCCCCTACATAGGCAGTATACTTATCCGAATGAATTTTACGATCGACTAGCACTACAGGAATACCTTTATCGTATGCTTTTTCAATGACAGGAGTAATAGCATCGGCTTCATTGGGAGAAACGATAAGCAAATCCACTCCCTCGCGGATAAACGATTCTATGTCAGCAATCTGACGGGTATTATTGTCCTTTGCTGTAAGAATTTCCACCTTCACTCCCGGATAGAACAAAGCTTCACGACAGATTTCCTTATTCATTTGTTCGCGCCATTCATCGTCACTACATTGTGATACTCCAATCACATAACGTACCTCCCGAGGAGTACATCCCACAACCAACCAGCAAAATAACGAAATAAGGGCAAACAAAGAATGTCTCATAGTATAAAATTGTGTGTTATAATAAATGGATAAACCTTCACACGTTTTGCCATTGCCTCCCGGCAACAAAACGTGTGAAGGAATAAAAGGAGAAAAAGGCTTATTTTACAACGCGATCTTTCAAAGATTGCGGCAAAACAGGCATTGCTCCATTTTGCGTACAAACATAAGCTGAGGTTTCAACAGCCAGCTTATGTGCTTCGCCAATAGACAGACCACTTAAGATAGAAGCGACAAACGCAGCCGTAAATGAATCACCGGCTCCTACCGTATCGGCAACTTCCACTTTCGGTGTTTCAACAAAAGAAACTTCACCTGGTGTAAAGACATAGCTTCCGTTTACTCCACAAGTGAGAATCAACATCTTCAAGTTATACTTAGCCAGCAGAATCCAGCATTTATCCTGAAGATCAATTCCCGGATAGCCAAACATACGGCTTACAGTAACCAGTTCTTCATCATTTATCTTCAACACATTACATTTTCTAAAAGAATTGCAGAGAATTTCCTTGGTATAGAATCCCTGACGAAGATTAATATCGAAAATCTTCAATGTATTTTCGGCTGGCATCGTATCGAGGAAACGATTAATTGTTTCGCGAGAAACAACGCTTCTCTGCGCCAGTGAGCCAAAACATACGGCTGTAGTGTGTTTCGCCAAATCTTCCAATGCCGGAGTATAAGGAATGTTATCCCATGCTACACCTTCTTTTATATCATAACATGGCACTCCCTCATTATCAAGTTCTACCTGTACCGTACCAGTAGGATAAGGTACTATCTCTACCATTGTATTTAACTTCTTCTCACGGAAATTATCCAAAATCTCCATACCCAGCTTATCGTCACCCACAGCGCTGACAACGCGGCTGTTCAATCCAAACTGTGATACATGATAAGCAAAGTTTGCAGGAGCACCACCTATTTTCTTTCCTTCTGGAAGCACATCCCATAATGCTTCACCCATTCCTACGACAATCGTATTTTCCATATTTAGTTTCTTTTATTAAAGTTAAACATTACTTTTTAATTTTCAATGTATAGAACAGCAAATATATTACTCCAACCGTCATAACGGCAACTGCTCCATTCTGTCCGATAGCATCACTTGCAAAACCCATAAACAAGGGGAATACCGTACCACCGAACAATCCCATAATCATTAATCCCGAAATCTCGTTCTTCTTTTCCGGAACGGCAAGTAATGCCTGTGAGAAAATGATAGAGAAAATATTAGAGTTACCGAAACCAATCAATGCTATGGCAATATAAATCACTGCACCGGCATCGGAAGCGAAGAGCCCGATCATAGCCAGCAGCATACAAATAACACTGACGATAAAGAATGAACGTGAAGATACTTTCTGCAAGATAATAGCTCCGGAGAAGCATCCCAAGGTACGGAATATAAAATACAAGCTGGTGGCAAAACCTGCCTCATCGAGTGTCATTCCCAGACGTTCCATCAAAATTTTAGGAGCAGTAGTATTCGTACCTACATCGATACCTACGTGACACATAATACCCAAGAAACAGAGCAAGATAAACGGACGTCCCAGTAACTTCAAACAACTTACGAAACCGGAAGCCTTATCAGGCTTTTCTTCTTCTATAGGAGTAGCTCCCAACCACAGAACAGCAATCACGGCTATTACCATATATACCGGGAACAATACACGCCAGCCCAGTCCAAATGTAGGCATTGCCTGAGTGGCTCCCCACATGGCTATATACGGAGCCAGGAAAGAAGCTATCGCCTTGACAAATTGTCCAAAAGTCAAAGAACTGGCAAGTTTATCACCCGAAATAATATTACTCAACAGCGGATTCAGCGAAGTCTGCATCAGTGCATTTCCAATTCCCAGCAACGAGAACGAGCACAGCATTACCCCGTAGCTATCGCTGAAAATAGGAATAAGAAGTGACACAAATGTGACAATCAAGCTGAGCATCACAGTCTTTTTCCGTCCGATTCTGTTCATCAGGATACCTGTCGGTACAGAGAAAATCAAGAACCAGAAAAAGACTAATGACGGAAAAATATTAGCTTCCGAATCACTCAGATTCAAATCGGCTTTTACATAATTTGATGCGATTCCTACCAAATCAACAAATCCCATTGCAAAAAAGCAAAGCATGATAGGAACCAATTTTGCATATTTCAGTTTATCGGTTGTTGTCATTTTAAGTAAAGCTTTATAGTAAATGAATGTTTTTTACAGTCCGGATAAAATAACTCCCTTTCCTCAAAAAGGATTTAAGGTCAACAAGTATTAAAGGCCGAACCGTTGAATCATAGCAGGAACTAAAAGCACCGTTGTGCTTATAGTCCCAATTTATATATTTTCATGTTGCTGATCTGTGCTTCACCATTCTCAGCATAGAAGTTCATTGCATTGTATGGTTGAGTTGGGAATACCAAATTTGTCATAGCAATGCGTCCACCATCAACAAAGATTTCGACAGAACATTTATCTACAAAAATATTCAGATGATAAGTCTTTCCTTCACACAGTGACAGAGGAGCCCATGTACCCAGTGCAAAATCATTCTTGTAGTTGACAGACATTGTCTTGCGGTGATCATCTGTTTCCTTGGCATTTACATCAAATGGACCAATTTTCTCCAGATCAACAAATCCACTTTCCGTACGGTCGGCAATCAGTTTACCTGCCTTCATGTCAAGATAAATTTTCATTTTTTCACCTTTCGCATTCAGCAGATCAAATCCTACCATCTGTGCCTTACCCGGAGTTACATCCATCTCCAGTTCATAAGCACCGTCTGTATTCGGAACGATTTCGTCAATCTTGTACTCTCCCTTTACAGTAAAATCATCGACCTTACGTGTATCCTTACGCAATGCTTCTGTTTCCTTCACAGCATTGGCAGCCATATAGATTTGTCCGTCTTTTGTATAAAGCGACAATTCACGAGGCAATGCGTTGGCACCGCGATACTGCTTAATAGGAGTGATATTAGCATACTGCCAGTTACTCATCCAAGGTACAGCGATAATACGGTCACCAGTGTTAGAGAAACATACAGTTGCATAATGGTCTTTTCCATAATCCAACCATTTGGTTACTTCGGGCTTAGTATCACATTTAAACTCTTTACCATCGAAATCACCAACGAAATATTCTGTAGCACTACCACCGAACATACATCCCGGGTTAATATTGACAATCATGACCCATTTCATGTTGTTCTTGTCGCCATCAACCGGAAGCTGGATAAAGTCCGGACATTCGAACTGGTTAGGCTGTACTCCATAACCTTTTCCGAAGCCACTTAAATATTCCCAGTCTTTCAGATTAGAAGAAGCATAGAAGCGCATTTCTTTGTCAGCAGAAACAATCATGTACCACTTCTGAGCCGGTTCATACCAGAATACCTTCGGATCACGGAAATCCTTCAAGCCGTCGAATGGAGTCAGAACCGGATTTTTCTCGTATTTTGTATATGTACGTCCGTTGTCGTTACTGTATGCCATGCACTGAATCTGTCCGTGTTCATCACTCGCAGAAGTATAAAAAGCAATCATGGCATCCTTACCGTAGCCTGCGCTGTTGTTATGGTCTACAATAGAGCTACCCGAAAAAATATGTCCCAGCGTATCGCGAGCAATAGCCGGCTTCAAGTGCTCCCAATGAATCAAGTCTTTACTTACTGAATGTCCCCAGTGCATATTTCCCCACTTAGAACCGTAAGGGTTATACTGGAAATACAAATGATATTCGCCATCCTTATATACCAGTCCATTTGCATCATTCATCCATCCATACAGAGGAGTATGATGATAAATAGGACGATAGTAATCGGTATTGGCAGTATTAAAAGTATCCGATAACTGGATATTTTCCCAACATACAGCCTTAGCTGGTACTTTGCCGACTGTAACCGTTGCTTCTTCTGTTCCTTGTGGCAATTCAAACGGAACATAATATTCTACACTATCTACAGCCAGACGAATGTCCATTGCGACATCTGCCGGACTTCCAGTGTCGAGTTTCACCTTTCCCTCCCCTGCTGTTTCCTGAACAGGAAGCAACAAATACTTCGCGGGATGAGCAATGTGAATGACAGTCAAAGAATCGCCCTGATTTTCGAATGTCAGGCTATTCTTCTGCGACTGACAAGCTATCATACTACACAAAAAAGCTTGTCCCAAAATCAGCTGAAAGATTTTACTTTTCATGGTATATGTTTTAAAATGTTTTAAAGTTACAACTTTTTTATTTTCTAATTATGAAGACCTGATATTTTTATATAATCTAATACCTATTGAAAACTATATAAAGAACGTTTTTCATTCTTCATCTTCATCTCTTTCGAAATGAAGATGAAGTTATATGAATCAGAATTTTATCTGAGCAGAGAATTCTACCGTGAACGGACGGATATAACTACCGGCCATCACTGTATTGGCGTACTGTCCTGCTTCGTCTTTGGTAACAAGTTCTGCACCGGCAATACTACCTTTAGCACCTGTTTGATTCAGGAAGTTGACAACCGAACATCCCAGTGACAACTTTTTGTTCACCTGCCAATTTAAGCCTCCGAAAGTTTCCCAGCGTCCATTAAAGTAATATGCATCATTGATGTTCGCATAAGTCTTACTGAAATAACGGAAGCTAGTCCATATTTTCAAATCCTTGGTAATCATGTAGCTCGGATCAATTTCCACGATCACCTGCGGAATTTCTGCTACAATGTTTCCCGTCGCATTGATCTGACCAACATATCCGTCTGAGAACTTAACCGAAGTTTCGTATTTCTTATAAGTCGGCTTCTGGTAAGTGAACAAGAAATGCAAATCAAATCCCTTGAACGGAGTAGCTACTACGTCGGTAGTCCATCCCAAAGTCTTGATATCATAATTAAGCGGAGCTGCCAAAATCTCATTCACGCCATTTATCGCATGCTGAAGATTCAACGTCGAGTTATTGTTGGTCTTCGAGATATACGAGAACAATGAAGTCAAGCTCAACCATTCATTATTAAAATAGATACCTGCACGTCCCAATGGTACAGAAATCTTATCGGTATTTGGCAAAACAGACGGAGCAAAGTTCTCTATCTTAGGATGCTGTGTAATATATGTAAAATCGCCGGTAAAACCAAACTTATCAGTCAGCTTATAAGTAGCAGCAGCACTTAATGCATAATTGAACCAGTCGTAATTAATAGGAGTAGGACTAATCGCTACCGCACCAGAAGTACCCGCTGTGCCAGCAGCATATCCTGTCTGATTACCATCTGCATCATATACCGGAACAGCAGTCGCTCCAAGGTAATAATTAGCAAAACGTCCGACATAATCTCCATTAGCATTTTTTACAGCTGCATTGTTGCCACGAAGTGCCTGATATTCCAAACGAGCTCCATAATACAAGTTGAATTTTTCAGTAATATCCCAGTCGTGAGTAAAATAAATAGCTAATTTATTTTCATGACCGTTATAATATTCTGAAGCATTCTTGTTGAAATCATAATAATATCCATTTCCTGCATAAGAACGGCTTGTAGCAGTCGCAAAAGCCGGATTCCACAGACGTACCGGATAACTTCCATCGGCAGGAACAGACTGATCGTACATCGTTGTATTCGAAGCATAGTCAATATCATAATACCACTCATTCAGTCCCAAACGCCATGTTCCGTTCGACAACTTACGTGACAGCTCGGTAGTAAACATCAACTCATCAATAAAGCCACGGTTCAAACATGACATACGACTTTGAACATATTCTCCATCATACGGTTGCATAGAGCCATCGGCAGCTTCATACTGATAATTGATAGAGCTATTGGTGCGTTGACTCAACTCCATCGGAGTCTGGTATACACACGATCCCATTGCATGATCATATTTCATGACAACTTTCCATGCCAATCCATTATCCCATTTATAGTCATTCATCAAAACGAACTCACTACCTTTATTCTGTGCAGCATCGTAAAGATTTGTTTTCTTCAATTCACCTGTACGCATATCCCGATACATCATCTCATTGTCTACAGGCAAATAAGATGTGGTACCAAGAGCGAACTTACCGAACTCTTTCACACTACCATCGCCTACATAAATAAACGGCGCCGACTGAGTTGCATAGTTATATACAGGATGACTGTTACTATAATGATACATCGCAGTAAACTCACCGCGATTATTATTGTAGCGTTTGGTCAAAGCGAACTTATAAATCTGAGTTCTGTCTTGAAACGGTGTAGACTTGATTTTAAATGTTCCCGGATCAAAGTCCTGATAAATACTTCCACTGTAAAACCAGTCATTAGCAATCTCACCATTCAAGTTCAGTGAAACTTCCTGCATTCCGAAATGGTTAGCCTTATAGTCTAAAGTACCATGAAACCCTTTTTGGCCCAGCTGAGTAAAAGAGTTTACCGCATAACCGATATTACCTGTTGTAATAGCAGTTTCTGCGATTTTCAGAAGTCCTACATGACTCAAACTAGCATCAGCACGCCACAATGAATTTACGGTGTGAGGATTTGTCGCATAAGTAACCGGTATACCATTCTCCAGAACATTCACATCGGCCGATGGAAGACCAATCTGAATTTCACGAGGACCGTTAGCACTAGCGGCATTCAGCATGACATTACGATTCCCTTCTTCCTTGGAATTACCGTCATTATTTGATGATTTATTTTCTTCCTGTGCGTATCCATTAACACAAGCCAAAGCGAGCAGCACTATTGCTGCATTCATACGATTGCAAAACTGTTTTTTCTCAGTCTTCATAGTTATTTTTTAAATATGAAAGAGTAGATTCTAATTCGGCGCAAAAGTACACAAGCATTGACTCTACAGATATAAGAAATGTTACATCATATAGCAAAATTGTTACATGAAACAATTTTAGCAAACAGCGTAACATTTTTATCTATCTGCATATAAATCATTTATAATGGCATAATATACCGAAACTTACTGCATAGGACTCATATATCGCGTGACTTGAATATATTGACCGATACCGGTTTTCGGTAACCTCAGGTTTAGAAACCGCCAACTCGGTATCGGTCCAGTAGTCAATACCTATTGCAACTTATATACACTTAATGATTTCACAGTATACCCATCTTTGTCCGATTCAAGGATTAACTTATTATAAGGGACTGTCGGAAATACAAGATTCGTCATCACAAACTTTCCTTCTTCGCCGAATGCTTCAATACTAGAAGAGTCGACAAACAAACGCAGGTGAATCTTATTTGTATCCTCAACAGGAGCTACCGTTACAGCAGGGAAATCACGACTAAAATCGACAATACCACTTGCACTCCGGTCCATAACAAATTGCTTACGTACCGTATCGTAATACATGGATACCTTTTCGTTCTGGTCATTTACCAAAGCAAGAGCAATCTTCGATGCACCAGCATTTTCAATTGTCATTTCCAATTCATAGGCACCCTTATTATCCTTCAGCAGACTGGCAACCTCATACTTATCAGTTACCTTAAAAGAAGGGATCTCTACTTTTTCCGAACGTGCCTTCTTTACTTCAGGTGAAGGAGTACTTTTCAAATAAAGTTCATTGTCCACCTTATAAAGAGTGAGATCGCGAGCTATTGTATTCGTACTACGATACTGAGTAGTAGGAACATTATTTGCATATTGCCAGTTACTCATCCAGCCTAATGCTATACAACGACCGGCTGGAGCGTTACTCCATGTAACAGTAGCATAGTTGTCTTTTCCCCAGTCCATCCATTTGGTCAAAGTAGGAGAATCATTGACAAATGTCTTACCGTCAAAGTGTCCAACAAAATATTGTGTGGCACTACCTCCGAACGGTCCGCCCGGATTGATGTTGCAGATGAGCACCCATTTCTTTTCTTTCGTACCTTCAACCGGAACCTCTACCAGATCAGGGCATTCCCATACACCACCATGTGCACCTTGCATAGCGCCGAAACTGCTTTCTTTCTTCCAGTCTTTTAAATTAGGAGAGGAATAAATCTGTATTTCCTGTCCTACAGCCAGCATCATCACCCAATGCTTACCTGGAGCATACCAGAATACTTTCGGATCGCGGAAATCACGTTCAGGAGAGGTCAGAATCGGATTATGCTCATATTTGGTAAAAGTCTTACCATTATCCAAACTGTATGCCATACTTTGAGATTGTACATCTCCCCACGGACTTGGTTTAGCTGACGTATAGAATGCAATGACGGCACCTTTACCGAAACCGGCAGTATTATCTTTATCAACCACACAAGATCCACTGAAAATAGTACCCCACGCATCTGCTACGATTGGAGTACCTTCATCCGTCCAATGTACCAAATCTGTACTTGTAGAATGTCCCCATGTCATATTTCCCCACATTGATCCATAAGGATTATATTGGAAATACAAGTGATAGACTCCATCCTTGTAGAACATACCGTTCGGATCATTCATCCAGCCATATACCGGAGTATGATGATAAACGGGACGGAATTTCTCACGATTGGCAGAATCGAAAGTATCAGAAACCTTTATTTCCTTCCAGCACAACGAAGAAGAAGGCATACCCGTAATGTCGATTGAAATAGTCTTTCCCGCATAGGCAGACAAATCCAATGGTACATAATAATCAACTCTTTCACGAGCCAGGCGGACATTGATGCTCTGATCTAACTGAAACTGATTATTAACAATAATGTTAACCTTGCCTTCCGGTGCGTTCTCCTGAACGGGAAGAAGTAAAAACTTCTTCACCGAATCTAGAACGATAATATTTTGCTCGTTAGCCAAATGCTTAACATTCACATTATTCTCTACACCTTGAGCCGTCAGTGAAAGCCCTAACATAATGGCCAACAAACCTTTCCTTGATGAAAATAAATTCAAATCCATAAAACAATTAATCAGTATATTAATAATAACTTACTTCAACATTGCTTACCTCAACGGTACCTTCGTAGCAGTTAATAGACCAGCAGTTCTTCTGTGTACCATAAATACGATTTGTATAGGCAACGTTGTCATTGATATAAACAACACAAACAGAATTGTCAGTATAAACAGTTACATGATACTCATTATCGGAAGGAGTATTGAACAGGTATCCGTCAATACCATTGATGAATCCCATACCTTCTTCTCCCTGCTCTTCAAAATTCAATTTCTTCTTATTGCCGTTATCCTCCGGATTAACAACAATCGAATAATATTTCTTCGAATCGGTTCCACAAACCAATGAGAATCCAAACTTATCAGTCTTGTCTGTAGTCTTTACAGTAAAGGAAATCTTATTAGCCACATTCAAGCGGTTGAATAATACGAAAGCATTTCCCGTCAAGACATAATTGCCAGCATTTTCACTTACCCCATTATCGCTTTTTGCCATAACCTTCAACGAGGATTTTGAAGTATATTTCTTGTCGATGCCTTCTACACTACCCAATGACAAAGTACCATCTTCGTGCTGGATAATACGATGAGCAACCAAGTTTCCAGCCCATTGAGGTTCATTCGGAGCAGCTCCAACCGATGTATTGTTATTGCCTTCACGTGTCGGACACCATCCCCAGATATAACGGTTAGTACCATCCGAAGCAGTCTTTCCGGCATAGAAAGCACGAGAATCCAAAAGACCTTCATGATCATCCGGCCATATACCTGCATCATTGGCTGTACATGCCTTCAGTTCTTCCAGCGTATGTCCTTTAAAATACTGAACTTTACGGATAGCAACATGTTTTTCTGAATACACCAGATACCACCAGTCACCCATCTTAAAGACATCCGGACATTCGTAGAAACGATCCCACATCATAGACATGAACACTCCTTTGTGTTCCCAGGACTTCAAGTCGGAAGAAACAAATTCAGCCAAAACGCCCTTTGTACCCTGCATTGTAGAAACGATCATATGATAAACGCCATCATCTCCCTTGAAGACAAACGGATCACGGAAATCTTTTGCACTATATCCATAATCATTCCCCTGCAAATAGAAAGTCTTACTCTTCGTCCATGTCTTAAAATCAGAAGAAGTCGCCATCATTACAACTTCCAGATTTGCGCTATGGCCTGTATAGAATGTATAATAAACTTTCTCCGACTCATTATAAATAGTACTACCTGTTCCAATTGCAGCATCTGCCTCCGAAGCATTACCGGTAGGAATCACCTCTCCCAACGACTGGTAAGAGCCAACATCCTTTGTACTTACCCCCCAAATAGGATGGTAGGTTGCTTCCTGATTAGGACGAAACTCCTGTAAATACAAAATTTTAAAATTCTGTTCTACCGGATCATAGAACGGCATTGGATCGCCTACATAACCCACATACGGTCTGTAATAAGTAGAAAACTGTTCGTCTGTCGAAGCGAAATATGTCGCAGTACCATCCCAATCTTTCTGTGTCAATATAGGATCATCGTCATTACAACTACCTAATGACATAAGGGCAGCCAAAGCTAAAGAATATATCATTGTTTTCATAAATTACATTATTTAGTTAACGTTGTCCGACAAATGACCACCTTTATCGGACAACTTATTTTTGAATATTTATTTTGACTCGCTTATTAAATAATTAATAGCATTCTGAGTAAGCTTCTCTACATTTACATGATACTGGTCAGCCGAAACATCTACCCCAGCAGAATACCAGTCATAGCATCCTGAACCAATGCAGAGAACTCTACCTGACGTCTCACTTGAAGGATACTCCCATACAACTACGGCACCATCACCTCCATAGCCTAAGCTAACAGCACCATGATTTGTTTCCCATGTGGTCAAATCGGCATAATCTTCCCAACCAAGATGCCACTGAGCCGTACTGTTAGTAATGTTATAGCCTTTGTCACAAGTATAAATAGCTGGTTTTCCATCAATTGTTGCAGTAGATATACCTGCATAAAGCGCATGTTCTGAATTGTTTGTGATAAAGAAGCTCCATGGAGCAGTAGTTGTTTCACCAGATGCTTCTGTACCTCCCCAACTGTTATTAGGAACCTTTCCATCTTTGGTTACCCCTAATTTAGCAGCGTAGTATGTAGCAAAACGAGTCAGCAATAAACTACCTCCATTTTCATAGAATTCTTTTACCTTCGAAACAGCCTGTACCGCACTTGCAGCATCAGCATCAAATTTTGCCTCGTTATTAATTCCTCCATCCACATGCAGATGCCACCACATTACTTTACAATCACTCAAGTTAACTCTTCCTGTACGAACATCATCGAATGACAAATACTGAGCATTCGGAATATTCTTCAACATCCAGTTTGCTGCTGCTTTTTCTTCCGGATTAAGCTCGTCAATTGAAGAAGCCAAACCTACATATACGGCACTTGGAGAATCAGACTGAACAACACTTACAGTATAAACAGTAGTTGCACTCTGATAAGTAACAGTAAATTCAACCGGATTAGTAAAGTCAACAGCTTGTCCTGAAGCCGGAGATACGGTTGCGCCTTCGGTCGTTTCAATCGTAGGAATCAGACTAGTTATAGTAGCACTTGTCGGGATTCGTACCAAAATTGAATGATTTTCTTCATCGATAATACCCGTATACTCATTATTCAATTTGAATGATGTAATTTTAGCTTCATCATGTTTAACAGTGACGGTATAATCCAAGAAAGCATCCCCTCTAGTTACCTTAATTGTTTGAGGAAAAGAAAAGTTAGCAACATCTCCTACTTTCATTGAAGCTTCCGCGCCATCGGAAACTTCAATTGCTGTAACTTTCATAGCATCTGTATTATAATCAACAGGCACTCCTACTACAACCGTTTTATTCGAATTATCAATAATACCCTGATATTCGTCCAACTTCAAGGTTTTCAACCAAGTATCTCCACTCAATTGAAGGTCTGAAGCATTATCATCACATCCCACAATAAAAATCAATGAGAGGAGGATGAAAAGAACTTTATTTATATGTTTTATTGCATTCATAATATTCATTTATTAAGATTCACAATTTAATTACCAACCTCCACAGTTCTGTGTATAATGTCCGTTACTAGCACTTATCTGAGCGAACGGTATAGGCAAGTATTCATTTTTATTTTTAGTAAACGAAGCACTTGAATAGACAGCACAATTATCAGCTTCTTCTGCATAGAACTTATTCAAAACCTGATCGGCTTCACCCCAACGTACCAGATCAAAGAAACGATCACATTCCATTGCCAATTCTACACGACGTTCAAACTTCAACATCTTCAAAGCTTCATCCTTTGTGTAAGTTCCTGTATAAGGTTTAACATAGAATGTAACTCCATAAGTAGAAGGATAATTTGCAATCATGGTTGTACTCTGACTTGCACGATTACGCAATTCATTAATCAAGTCAATAGCTTCACCAATACGTCCATCATTCAACTGGATCAGTGCCTCTGCACGCATCAACAACACATCAGCATAACGAAGAACGATATGGTTCATTGGGCTACCCCACCATCCACCTTTAATCAGATATCCGCTATCTGGATCTACATTCTGCTTCAATGTGACATAATAACCATAAAGACCGTTACTACGACTCCAAGTAGAAGACTTGTCCATCATATACTTCGTATTGAATTCGTAAGGGAATCCAGGCATACCTACAGTCAGGAACAAACGAGGGTCTGCATTATCAGAAGTTACATTATAATCGTTATTGTTAAACGTATCGAACAAAGGATGTCCGTCTTTATCTGTTCTAAATGCATTTACCAGATTCTGACTTGGTTTATAAAAATCACAACCACCATCTGTTACACCCGGAATATTCGGAACAATCAAACCATACGACCAGTTACAGTTACCATTGTTCGTACCATCATTCATAGAATACTGCATAGCCCACAAAGATTCGCACCCGTTTTCATACTGAGGCTCCGGACGGAAGTTATTATGGAAATCCGGTTCCAAGCCGTAACCTCCGGCCGACATGATTGATTTTTCTGTATACTGAACAACCTTTGCCAAATCTTCAGCATTGATGCTTGTCACTTCATTGTTTTCAGGATTGTCCTGACGATAGGCCTTGTACAAATAGGTCTTTGCCAGATAAGCAGCTGCAGCAGCTTTGGTAGGACGGCCTTTATCAGCCTGTGTAACAGGCAGATTATCAAAAGCAAACTGAAAATCATTTGCAATCTGCTGCCAGCTTTCATCATTAGAATAAGTAGTATTCGACAGATTATTATATTCTTCTGGAGAAAGACTTTCATCGTCTGCCAAAACAATATGCTTAAATAACTGTTTCAACAAGAAATGTCCGTGACCGCGCAAGAATCTCATTTCAGCAATACGCTGATTCTTCAGCGGATAAGTACTTTCATCCATCTGATCCAACAACTGCAAAGCGGTATTGGCACGAGAAATACAGTTATACAAACGCTGCCACATATCGCTGATATTCCATGCAGTAGTCATGATACCTTGAGAGATATCCAACGTATGAAACACATCACCATCCTCAGTACCATTTCCACCTTTATAAGCATCGTCTGAACGAACATCATAGTTCCACATGGAGAAAGAAGAGTTGATATCTTCTGCAGATATCCATACAGCATAAGCAGAAACGACCAGATTGTCTACATATTCAGAATTCTGCAATTGTTCATTATCAATGGTTCCCTGTGGTACTTGATCTTCCAAAAAATCAGAACATCCAGAGCAAGCCAACGTAGCACCTAAAATAGTTGCATATAATAAATTTCTCATAATTTTCATTTTAATAGTTACTTGTTTTTAAAAGCTGACATTAACACCGAAAGTCAAGTTCAAAGGAATCGGGTAACCAAAATTCGGGTTTTCCGGATCAACTCCTGTAAAATCTTTACTCTTAATCGTAAGTAAGTTCTGTGCACTTAAATAAAAGCGCAAACGTTCCATTTTTATTTTCTTTACCACGTTCTCTGGAACATTGTAACCAATCTGAAGATTACGCAGTTTCAAATATGAGCCATTCTCTACAAAATAAGTAGATACACGTTTTTCATTATTAATATCATCACGCGACAATGCCGGAATGTTTGAATCAGGATTTGTTGGACTCCATGCATCAAGAACCCGTTTACCTTTGTTCAAGAAACCGATATTCAAACCACTCCACAAGTCAGTTTCCTTTTTCAAGTCACTAATAATATCTACTCCCTGTACACCTTGCCAGAATAAAGTTAAATCAAAATTTTTGTATTCCAGATAGATATTCAATCCATAGCTGAATGCAGGTGTCGGATCATAAATCCACTGCTGGTCTTTTTCATTGATAACACCGTTGCCATCAATATCACGCCAACGGATACGACCCAATCCAGCGCCTTCCTGAGTAGCATGATTATCAATTTCAGCCTGTGACTTAAAGATACCATCGGCTACATAACCAACTTGTGCTCCATTCGGATGACCAACAACACTTTCTACACCGTTACCACCAAATGTTCCGTTTGCAGCAACTGTTGCAGGAAGAGCAGTAATCTTATTACGATAAGCAGAAATATTACCACTCAAATCATACTTTAAGCCAAATGCCGTACTATTACGATAACCTACGTTCAATTCAAAACCTTTATTATCCATTGCTCCAGCATTGATCCATTGTGAACTACCTTCACCCATAGCAGCAATACCAGCCATCTGAACAAGGATATCGGTTGTCTTTTTATAGAACCAGTCGAATGATCCGTACAAAGTCTGACTGAACAAAGAGAAATCAAAACCTAAGTTTGTCTGAGTAGTAGTTTCCCACTTGATATCATCGTTTCCAATCTGGTTACGTTTAAATCCAGATTGCAGAATGCTTCCGCCATTTGTACCAGCGATATCATAAGAAGTACCATAACTCTGTCCTCCTGATTCGCTTACACCATAATTAGGTACGTAAATGGTGTAACGAGCAATATTTGAAATTTCCTGGTTACCCGTCTGACCCCATGAAGCACGGATCTTCAAATCATCCAACCAAGTAAGTCCTTTCATAAACTTTTCATTACTGATACGCCATCCCAAAGATACAGACGGGAAAGTAGCATAACGGTTGTTTTTACCAAAACGAGAAGAACCATCACGACGAACAGTTAAAGAGAACAGATATTTATCATCGTAAGTATAGTTTAATTTTCCAAAGAAAGAAACCAGAGAATATCCCTCTGCTGTACCATAAGCCTGGGCAGTTCCAGTTCCAGCTTCAGGCCACATATAATCCGGAGTCAAAATACTAAAATCTTCTTTATATCCAGAGAACCAGCTATCATCTTCACGGTTCAACTCCATACCAACCATTACATCACCACGATGTTTGCCTACTTCCAAATTATAAGTAGCCACAGCATTCCACATCCATTTTGTCCAGTGCTCTTGCTTTGCTTCCACTGCATTTTTATCATTTGCAACATTACCTTCTGTAATAGGATATGTGAAGATACGCTGCTGCTTCTGAGCATAGTCCAAACCAAAAGTAGAACGAATATTAAAACCTTTGAAGGGATTCAAATTAATATATGCATCACCGAACAAACGCCAATAAGTATAACGGTTATCCGAATTTCTGTCCAAACGAGCTACCGGGTTCTCACGGTCAGGATAACCACCTACAGGGCCAGCATATTCTCCATTGATGTCGTATACAGGCAAAGACGGATTAAACTGCAACACATTTTCCAAGAAACCGCCTGGGGCTTGTACTTCAGAAGTACGGTTCAACGTAAAATGTTCTCCAACCGTCAACACCTTGCCGATCAGATTATAATCAGAGTTCATACGAGCGGAGAAACGTTCGAAATCGGTATCTTTAATAATACCCAAATTCTTGTAATATCCTAAAGAGAAGAAAGAAGAACCTTTTTCAGAACCATTACTTACTGATACATTGTATTGCTGAATAACACCGGTACGGGTTGTTTCATCAAACCAGTCTGTATCAGCAGATGGTACAGTATTATTAGAATCAAGGAAACGAGACATGCTAATGCCATTCAATTGAGGATAGCCGTTGCTATCGTATCCCCAGTCATATTTATAACCCAGCGGGTTCGTATTCGGGTCCTGACCACCATTTACATAGGCCTGCCACATAGCCTGACCATATTCTTTTGCATTCAATACTTCCATTTTATTATTATACATAGAAGCAGATATAGATGCATCAAAGTCGATCTTCAGCTGACCATCTTTTCCCTTCTTTGTGGTAATGATAATAACACCATTAGCAGCACGAGAACCATAAATAGAAGCAGAAGCAGCATCCTTCAAGACCTGAATAGATTCGATATCATTACCATTCAATTCATGCATACCAGCTTTTGTCGGCACACCATCGATAATATAAAGAGGGTCATTGTTATTCAAGGTACCGACACCACGAATACGGATCGTTGTTGAACCACTCGGATTACCATCTGCCGTAACATTCATACCCGGCACACGACCTTGCAACGCCTTCATCGGATTATTTTCATTCTGCTTAGAAAGCTCATCCACACTCACTACGGAAACGGCTCCTGTCAAATCGGCTTTACGTTGTGTAGTATAACCAGTAACAACAACTTCATCCAATACTTCAGTATCCTCTTCCAATACAATGTTTAATACACTTTGAGCTTTTACAACCTGAGTTTTGAAACCAATATAGGAAATAGCTATTTCCGCATTTTGTTTCACTGTTAAAGAAAATTTACCATCAAAATCTGTAATCGTACCATTAGTTGTACCTTGTTCAAGAATAGTTGCCCCGATTACAGGCTGCCCATCAGATTTGGAAACGATAGTTCCCGACACTTGCAAACTTTGTGCTTGCACCACCGAACACACCAAAATAAGGAGTGTTAAAAAGAATGCTCTTTTTATGCTTTCCATTTACACGTAGATTAAGTTTAACATATAATAATAAATCTCCCAAACCGTTCAAAACGGTACTGCAAAATTACCTGACTATACATAATTCATCTATAACAAATGTTTCATTCTCGATTAAAAATGTTACCTGAAACATTTATACTCAAAGATGAAACATTTGTATCATTTAAACTACACACTGAGAAACAATCAGTTAGCGATATACAGCACATATTACCTTTTCTCCTCCTACGTAATATACATGAATTGCCATTCGCTACTCAATTTCATAAGACTTTAGCGCTGCCATATCGACTTCAACCTCCATCCTTTAAAAGAAACAGTGGTTCCAGCCTTCAGTGCAAACAGTTCGATGCCCGTTTGTGAAACATCCGGATAAGTCAGGAAAGTAAAGACATCCCTTCCATCATTGGCAAATAATTCAACGCTCGAACTATCTACATAAAGATGTATTCTTAATTTACCATCTACCGGAATGACTTTAGCATGTTCCATCCGACTGAATTTCGGTATACTCGCATCTGTGCAATTAGTACGATCAATTACTAAATTATGAGAATCCGTATCATAGCTGATTGTAACTTTCCGACCATTCCCAACACACAAATTCAATCCGAACACATTTGATTTTTCAACATCAAAATTAAGATCCAATTCATAAGAGTTCTCAGAAGGAGTAAAAAAGTCAACCTTATTTATTCCCACCTTCAACTCCTGGCTACAGGTTACTCCGTCATACCTTAATGTCTCCAACTGCGGAACCGGTACTTGTATCAAGCGTAAACCTTCTGGATAGCTTTTCAAGCCCAGATTCCGAGGTATAGACCAGAATCCCTTACCATACGTACTAGGCACCAGTTGAGCATAATCCCAGGTAGCCACCCATCCCATAGAAGTGACCGTCGTCAAAGTTGAATCATAATCACGGAATGTACGTGAAGCGTAATAATCCATTCCTTTATCTACATACAGAGGGTCCTGAGGATGATTTTCTATCAACTTGAATTCTTTTCCATCAAAATCACCTATAAAATACTGTTCCTTTGCCCAATTGACAGAAATGACCATCACCCATTTTTTGTTATTCCAATCTCCATCAACAGGAAGCTGAAACAAATCCGGACATTCCCACGACTTTTCCTGGTCACCACACGGCCCGAAATCGCTCTCCCATTTCCAATGTTTCAAGTCAGCCGAAGAATAAATCTGTACTTTCTTCTCGAGTGCTTTGGCCACAACCATCACCCACCTCTGAGTAGGTTCATAATAAAAGACAGTAGGATCACGAAACTCCGTACTACCAATATCCAGCACAGGATTACCCTTATAATACTGAAAAGATTTTCCATCGTGGCTGAAAGACAAACCTTGGGACTGCTTTTTGGAAACTTTTTCAGCAATTGTATAAACAGCTACGCAAGCATTCTTTCCAAATCCGGCAGTATTCTGCTTGTCTACGACCATAGATCCCGTAAAATAATTCATTGCGATATTTTCTCCCGTCATAGCAAAAGGAGTCACTTCCTCATAATGCACTAAATCTTTTGACTCTACTTTTCCCCACCAGAACATATGATATTTATTCTGATAATGGATAAACCCACAAGGATCTCCTATCCATCCTTTCTTGGGACTGAAATGATACTGAGGACGATATTTTTCTTTATAAAGCGAATCGACAGACTGTGCACAAATCTGCAGGCCTATCCCCAGCAAACATCCTACGATATACAATGTTTTTTTCATCACCTTTTTTATTTGTTTTTCATTAGTCTGAATTTTCCAAACAAAGCGTTATCAAAAACACAATCTGTCTACCTTAAAAAGAACGGCAGGCTTAACCCGATCCTGCCGTTACTTACAAAAACTAACCTTTATTAAAAATCAACATATCCTATATTTCTACTATAGCTAGTAGTGATTCTTCAAACTAAAACTTTAGCATTTATTTCATTCGAAATACCGTCAGGAGAATAACACTTTCAGTCATTCACTAATTTTATAGTTTTTCCTGGATACATTAAAAACGGAAAGAGTATCAAAAGAATTTATTTTCATGTTTTCCATTTACATTGTGATTCAGATTCAACACACTTAATAAATTTTCCCAAACCGCTCTTAAACGGTATCACAAAAATAATTCTTCATAAATTTAAATACATACAAAAATGTTTCATCCTCAATTAAAAATGTTGCATGTAACATTTTTAATTGAGGATGAAACATTCTTCTAATCAGGGAATAACCGTTCCCCGCTTAGCTCATCCGTATCAAAAGGCCTCTTTCCGCTTCTTACTTGTCACAATCAAATAGATTCCTAATAAAATAAGAGGCAGACTTAACAATTGTCCAATATTTAACGTCATATTCACTTCTTCTGCCACCTGTGGATTCTTCATAAACTCCAATCCAAAGCGAGATCCAAAAAAGATAATCAAGGAAACTCCTGTTATCAGCCCAATCTGCTTTTGTAAATGAAACTTATAATACATCAGCCACGAGGTGATTAATGCGACAAGGCAGTACAGCATTTCATATATCTGTGTAGGATGGCATGGCTGAGCTGCTCCGTTCTGATTATAAAGTTCCTGCCACTCACGGGAACGCACAAATTCAAATCCCCATGGAAGAGAAGTGGGGTAACCAAAAATTTCGGAATTCATCAGATTTCCAAAGCGAATGCAAATACAAACTACGGCTACCGCCGGAATCATACGGTCGAACAACCACCATACGCTCTTCTTTGTCACCTTTTTCGAATACCATATCAAAGCCAGAATCAGGGCAAAAACCCCTCCGTGGCTGGCAAGCCCTCCTTTCCAGATCTTCAGTATCTCAATCGGATGTGCTCCATAATAATCCCATTCATAGAACAGGCAATGTCCCAACCGGGCACCAATCACACTACTCACGATGCAATATACAAACAACTTGTCGGCCCAATAGTCGGGATAACCTTCCTTCTTGAACAAACGCGATACTATTTCATAAGCGAGGATGAACCCGATTCCCCACATCAGTCCGTACCAGCGGATTTCGAGGGAGCCTAAATGTACTAACACAGGATCTACATCCCAAACAATACTTGCTAACGTCATAATAAGTCTTTCCATTTTTAATTATGCAAACGCAAAGAAAATAAAAAAACAGTTTTTATCCATTAGCATCTGAATATTTTTTATTTGAACTAGAGAAATATTCCTACTACTTATATAAAAATGCTTCCGCATCAGTGAATATGTTTTTAACTAACAATACCCAATAATACGGAAACATTCTTTTATAATAAATATCTATTTGAAAACGTCATCAACTTTCCACCGTTCGTTCCATGGAATAGTTATATTCCCTTCATTTGTTATAGAAACAGGGAGCCATACGTAACGTGAATCCTGAAGGTTTGTCTTATTCCAGCGGTCGAACATGGCTATATAAGCATTATTCATTCCATGTACAGGTAAGACGAAAGTGCTCTGTGCATAAAACGTTTTATCAGCATCCTTTCCTACACATGGATTACCTATAGTCGTCCATGGTCCCATTATAGAATCGGCAACTGCCAATTCAGCCTGATTAGGATCCCATCCTGTACAACCAGAAGAAAGCAAATAATACTTTCCGTTATATTTAAATACAGCAGGAGCCTCACGACTCATACCAATAAAATTACGTGTAAAGTGTCCGTTAGGTTTCAAGTAATCGCTAGTCAATTCACTTATATACATTGTCTTATTGTCCTCTGATGAGTAAAAATGATAGGCTTTTCCATCATCATCTACAAAGACCGTCTGGTCACGACTCATCGCATTATTAGGCCGGAAACTTCCTAAATATGTAAAAGGTCCTACTGGAGAATCACTTACTGCAACTCCCGCTGCAGCCTTCAAATAATCGGGACTATCAATATGCATCCACATAACAAACTTTTTTGTGGCCTTATTATAGACGACTTTAGGACGTTCTAATACTTGAGATGGATGTAAGTCATGTAATGTATCATTCTTTACGGCTGAGAGTACTAAACCTTCAAACTTCCACGTAGATAAATCTTTCGAAGAATAACAACTCACTCCAGACACATCGGTACGGAAACACTCCCATGTAGCCCATTCAGGCAACACAGTCTTACCAAGCTTATATTCACCATACCAATAATAGGTTCCTTCATGATAAAGTATTCCTCCTCCATGGGCATTTATCGGATGACCATCAGCATCGTTCCAAACTTCTCCGGAAACAATTTCAGAAGAGGTCATATTCTTCTTTTGTGATGTTTGACATCCAACCATAAGCAGCAAACTCACTGCCCAGCAACAAACTTCTTTTTTATTGATAAATCTCATATATTTTCAGATATTACATATTAGTCAGCCAACAAAGATGTAAAGAACCGTTCTATTCTTTCTTTGTCAACAAAATTACATTTATAATTTTGAATTTCTTTTACAGTCAATAAATCACGCAACGCCCTATATCCTGAAGAATCTCTTTCTAATACCATTTTCTGATAAAACAACTTACTATTAGATGCTATACATTTCTCCGGCTGATTTTCAAACTTCCCGACAAAAATATTTTCATCAAATAGATTATTAGTGGAATGAGTCAAATCAAAACGGCTCACATCTGCCGTATAAAAGACATTTTGTCTAAAACAAGTGCTATCAGCGTATCCATCCCAAAAATCAGAAGTTACCATTGTACGGTCGATATCTTTAGACATTTTCTGATTAAGATGAATAATATTACGTTCTATCAACGTATTTCTTACAGGTCCGGCTATATGTATTCCTGGAGAGAACATTCCTTGACGAGTTCGCTTAGGACGTATACCATCTCCAATACTGATATTATAGCGTATAATACTTCCCGTATTTCCACAACTATAACTTCCGGCCCCACCGTTATCGCATACTAATACCATACCTCCGTAATTATCGTGACTATAATTATATTGTATCAACGTATTGCGACAATTATAATCCGAATCAAAACCTTGCGCATCCCATGGAGCTTTATGACCACTGACTTCATTAAACTGTATGATAGTATTATCGCAACTCCATGGCCATATTCCGGCAGCTGCCTCCGTCATAGGTAAGATATCAGGAGAATCAAACATCACATTATATTCTATCAACGTACTATCACACCCTATGGGAACGATGCCATCTCCAGGTACCTGCTCTATCAGATTATTTCTGACAATTGTATGCTTATTGGGAAACCAGTTCCGACGATCATAATATCCAGACCATATTATAGCATTGCGAGAGCAACGCAAGATATGGCAATTTTCAATTATTAAATTCTCATAACGTGATAAGATACTGTCACCTCCATTTACAATTAAGATACCACTACCGCCACCTTCTTCTTTAACTAAAGAGCCATTCACGTCACGTACTGTCACATTATTTATCCTGATATTATGAGATACTCCGTAATCATAACACTCTACCTTCAGACCAGAACGTCCAGGTAAAGGGGTATTGCCATGATTAACTATTTCAAGGTTCTGCAGAGTAAGGTAATTTGAATTGAATATATGTACAGCATGAGCCGACGAATCATTCCCTATAATAATTGGATTCACTTTCAATTCGCCATAAGTATCTATTATAACAGGATTTTCCAAACTTCCCTCAGCAGAAATTGACAACTCTCCACGAAATACCTCTCCACGTTTAAACAACAATCTTTCTCCCGACTTTAAATTCAGTCCTTTTACTCGTTCAAGAGTTTTCCATGCACTTTCGGCAGATAATCCTGAATTTCCATCATCTCCATTTGTAGCATCTAAATAATAAGTAACAGGAGAGGATATGCATCCGGTAAACAATAAAATCACAAATAAGATTCCATAATAACGCATAGATACTTTCTGGTATTAAAATAAGCTGCAGATTAGACAATATAACCTGCAGCTTATATTTTCATTTTATTTCAAGTTGTCATTTAAATCAGAATCGAATGATGGTACCGTAGAGTAATTGCGGGATTCACTCCACGTTCCAAGCATTTTCACTCCTTCGGTAATTTCTACACCTTCTGTAACCTTCACCGGAGTATCTGCCAAGCGATTTGCAAAAGTATTTTTCAAATCGTTCATACGCAACTGATCATTTCCGCGTACGACAAGTGCCGGATAATAACCTGCTACCTCATACCCATGCTCCATCCAACATTTATTTGCAAAATCCTCAGCATTCTTTGCAAAATCCTCAGCAGAGTATGTACCACCTCCATACGAACGATCTAGCACTCTTTGTAAACAATCTTTAGAAAATGCATCTACAGAGTTGGTACTACGAGTCTGAGCTTCAGCATACCACAGAAGTACTTCGCTATATGAAACCAAATATAAAGTCTGACTGCAAATACCACTATTCCAAGTACATTGTTGATCCGTATAATCACCCATTGTATTACCGTCTTTTCCACCTCCATAAAGTAAGGTACGGAACATAGGATGACACTCGCTCATAATATAATTACCATCCGCATCCTTCTGATACCAATCTATAAATTGTCCGGCATACGTATATTTTTCGACATAAACTTTACCGTTATTGCTACCATAAATAGCATCTTTACGAGGACCTTCCGGCATTTCTTTCCAAAACTTGATTTCACCGACAGCATCTCCCCATCCGGCATTAGTTACAGATTCATAAGCCTGACATACGGAATGTTGTGAATCCAATCCAGACCATCCCCAAGGATTATCTTTATTGAATTTAACAGCTACCACACCTTCCTGAGAATAAGGATTTGAAACATACATGAAACGGTCCTTATAATTCTGCTCTAATTTATAATAATAATCTCCCTTTTCAACTCCACTGATAACAGCCTTAGCCATAGTAGCTGCTTGAGAATAATATTGCGTCTGATTAAGTGGATATCCTGCACGAGCCATGTAAACAGCAGCTAAAACAGCTTGAGCAGCACCTTTATTAATATAGTTATTCAAATTGTCGCTAATTCTTGGAGCATCTGTATATTTCACTGGCAATATTCTTACCGCTTCTTCCAAATCAGCACAAATCTGATTGTAAATAGCTTCAACCGTAGAACGACCAATCCCGAAATCAATATCAGTAGTCAAGATCAAAGGTACCTCACCATACCAACGTACTAATTTGAAATAAGCAACAGCTCGCCAAAACAACCCCTGACCTTTTCCTATTTTAATTTCCTCATCAGTGGTTGGAACCTTTTCCACATTATTGATAATAAAGTTAGCAGCCTTAATCACAGAATAGTTCTTATTCCATGTCGTTTTAGAATCTGCATTATTGTCACCTACATTAAAACTGTCAAATTCGCGATATACATCCTTGTTACCACTTGTCAATGCTGTTATATCATCTCCCATCCAGTTAGGAGACAAAGCATGTGCTCCTCCCACTGAATATTGTACCTGTGCATATAATACACTGACAGCTCCATCCAAGTCATTTTGAGAAGAGAAATAATTATTTTGCACCATTTGTCCCTTAGGATCTTCTGTCAGGAAATCACTGCAAGAACTTGATATGACAGAAAAAGCCAAACATGTAGCTACAAATATTTTTGTTTTCATAATATATCTATATTTAAAATTCTGTATTAATGTTAGAAGTTCATTTTTACTCCAAAAGTAAATGTTCTTGGTGTAGGATAACCACCTATATCGACTCCACTACTTACATCCACACTCTTTGACGAATCATCAGTAAATGCCGATGCTGTAGGATCCATACCTTTATATTTGGTAATAGTAAATAAGTTCTGACAACTTACAGACAAACGTATGTCAGCAAATTTAGTCAATGACTTAGGCAAAGTATATCCCAGACTTAGGTTAGCCAAACGAACATAGCTGGCATTTTCAACCCATTGAGTAGAATTAGCATAATTCGTACCTCCATTCAGCAAAGATGCAAATCGTGCATTTTGAGGATTAACATCCCAGTTATATTCATAGGCCTCTTTACTATTGATAAAAGAAGCATCCGAAATAGATGTAGACATCGCATATCGAACCAGATTCAGACGGTCCATACCAAAGGCTCCAGTTAAGAACATACTTAAATCCCAGTTCTTATAATTCACGCTATTGTTCCATCCAAAAGTAAAGTCAGGGTTCGCGTTACCAATTACCGTACGGTCACCTGCATCAATTGCACCATTATTGTTTAAATCAGCATAAACATTCTTACCATCCGCACTGATACCTTCCCATACATATCCGTAGAATGAACCAATAGCATATCCTGGTTTCACGATAGTAGCCTCATCTGCCATCTTATCAGCCGGAGTCTTACCATAAATATATTCATTCGAGCCTAAACTCTTTACTTTATTTTTCAGATAAGTACCTGTAAATGTTGATGTCCATTGCCAATCTTTTGTCTGAATAAGGCGAGCATTGATTGAAAAATCAATTCCCTTGTTATCGATACGTCCTACATTGGCCAGATAATTTCCACCTCCGTTATAGCCCGGGATAGGTTCCTGCATCAAACAATCAACAGTTTGTTTGTAGAAATAGTCAAAAGAGAATGACAAGCGTCTGTTCCAAAGAGCAAATTCCAAACCTAAGTCAAACTGTTTAGTCTTTTCCCATGTAACATCCGGAGTAGGCAATGATGTAGGCCAGTAACCATAATACAAATTTGACTGACTACCGTAATTGGAATAAACTTGTCCCAACAATCCTAATGTCGAATAAGAAGCAATTCCCTGGTTACCAATAATACCATAGCTGGCACGAAGCTTAATATCTTGCATAGCCTTAAAATCTTTCATAAAAGATTCATTGCTTATATCCCAAGCAGCTGCAATAGAAGGGAAATATCCCCATTTATTCTTACTGAACTTAGAGGAACCATCCGCACGGATAGTTGCTGTAACAGTATAACGGTCATTATAATTATAAATAACACGACCTACACCCGACAATAGTGTTTCCTTAGAATAGCTGTTACCTAAATTCTTTGTAGCAGCCATATTGACATTCCACCATCCCACAGTTTCCGTCGACAAATTATTTCCGCCAATATTCATATTGCGATATTCGGTAGAAGTAGCTTCCCATACAGCAGTAGCAGTCAAATTGTGCTTGCCGAATTTATTCATGTATGTCAAATTATTCGTCGACTGCAACATCATACGAAAAGCATCACTATTACCCATACTGCTGTTTGAATTTGGTCCGGATTTTGCAGAAGAGAACGAATAAGATTTATTATCCTGAAAATCAAAAGCATTTGTTGTTGTAAAAGTCAGTCCTTTTACAATATTAAACTGTAATGACAGATTTCCGGTAGCAGCATAAGTACGAAGTTCACTTTGTGAAGCAGCAATAGCACCGAGCGGATTTCCTCCAGTTGTATTCTTTCCTATGTTATATTTACCATCCTCTGTAAACATATCCATCGTAGGATCGTAGTTCAAAGAATTATAGATAGGATTCGCTTTATTGGCAATATAATCATTACCATTCCGGATACCATGATTAAACTGTATATCAGCAGTCACATTCAACCATTTAGCGACTTGAGAGGTCAGATTGGCTCGAGCAGAATAGCGTTCATTATCAGAATATTTTAAGACACCTTCTTCATTTACATAGTTAGCAGAAAGATAATATTGAGTCTTCTCACTACCACTAGAAACAGCCAACTTATAATTTTGAACCAGTCCACTACGGAACATTTCATCTTGCCAGTTAATACCTTTCTGTCCGGTACGCAATGCATTCAAGTCATCCTCACTATAACCGTTTCCCGGATACCAGAAATTATAAGCCTCTGCATATTCATAGGGAGAAAGCATGTCATAATGTTTATATACATCCGATATACCAACAGAAGCATCAAAAGTTATGACTCTCTGACCAGCAACTCCAGTCTTAGTAGTAACCAATACAACACCATTTGCACCGCGAGAACCATAAATAGCAGTAGAAGAAGCATCTTTCAATACCTGAATAGACGTAACCATTCTATTTTCCGCCACGACGATTTTATCGGCTGTTTTTCAGCCGATAAAATAAAAAAGTTCGTAAGAAAATATTTTTGTTTTAACATTCCGATTTATAAAAACATGGCAGAAGAGCCTTCTTGTCGCAGTCCTTACCATGAAGAATACATTCAAACAAGTGCTTCAGGTAATCCTGAGGGTCTATATCATTAAGTTTGCAGCTTTCTATCAGGGAGAAGATGAATGCCGAGTTTTCTGCCGCATATTCACTACCTATATTCATGCAGTTCTTGAGCAGCAGCTTTACAGGTTTCATCCTTTGCTCACAGAGGTTGTTCGAGATTTCCGCTGCACCGTCCTTTAGGATATTTTTCAGGGATTTCCACTGGTTTAACGTATAGTTCGCAGCCTTTCTTATCAGTTCGTTAGCCATAATCTTCGCATCCTGCATCATCATGACCACCTTATGATGGATACGTTCAAGAATAGGTCCTGTAAGTTTAAGTCTTTTTTCCTTAATCTGCCCGCTGCTGAGTTTCATCATACGGAACAGATCTTCATTTCTGAACATATCACCGATAGGATTTATTATGTCCATTGCCCTCCTGTCTGAAGGCAAGGCATCAACCCACAGCCTTCTGCAGTGCGTCCAGCATCCTATATGAAGCACCTTTGATTCTTCTCCGTCAAACATCCTGTAAACCGTATATCCGTCTGTAGATATAGATCCCATAAAATGCTCAAGGAAGGTCTTTGCTACATCAGAGGCTCTACTACCGTTATTGTAATGATAATAAACCAGCTTGACATGTTTTGCAAAGAAAGCCCATAAATACTTTCTCCTGTAAGCCTTACCTTCCGGTGTTTCAACTCCGACAAGTTCGGTAG